>Ga0233427_10002642_pt1 | contig 16612 bp, 18 predicted proteins | sample SI_118_April2016_5_FD_179885 | JGI IMG/M metagenome (GOLD analysis project Ga0233427, IMG submission 179885) | Seawater microbial communities from Saanich Inlet, British Columbia, Canada - SI_118_April2016_100_MG | ecosystem: Environmental > Aquatic > Marine > Inlet | place: Canada: British...
GAATTGGAAATCTGTTCTACTGCAAACCAAGATAATCCCCTAATGGGAAATAAATATGGTGGCACAGATGGTGAAACTCCTATTTTAGGTGTAGATGTTTGGGAACACGCCTACTATCTAAATTACCAAAATCTCAGAGCAGATTACATTACTGCATTCTTTAATGTTGTAAACTGGGCTGAAGTTTCAAAACGCTACTCAGAAACGCTTTGATTACCTAATTCGGCAATTAAGTTTCCAATTAGTAATAGACTACCGCCTAGAATCAACCAGAACGTAAATTCAGTCATATCTAGGTATATTGAGAACAAAGTAGCCCAAACGGGCTCTAAAGCATACAATATGGCTGCCCTAACTGGATCTATGTACTTCTGATATATATTAACTAACACTAAAGCTGCAAAAGTTCCAAATACGGAAGATAATAATAGAGGAAATAAAAAATCAGTGTCTTTTAACAAACCAACCATATCTACCTGCCCAATTTCTAATAACAAAAATACATTCAATAATAATAGACACAAAAGTGTAGATATCAAAATCGATGAAAAAGATAAACCAAGAGGAGATACACGTTTTGTTGAAATATCTGTAAAAATTATGTGCCCTGCAAACATTAATGCACAAAGTATAGTCAACCATTCTGCAATATCATAATGCAATTGTGGTGGTCCTTGAATATAGCCTGCACCAATAGTTGCCAAAATTACACCAAGTAATAAGTTACGACTCTGGAGTTTTCCAGAAAACCAAGCTAAAATTAAGGCAGTAAATATAACATAAAGGCTAGTCAAAAAAGCAGATACTGCTGGAGAAATACCTTCTAATCCTATCATTTGAAAAACAAAACCACCTACGATGAAAAGAGAAAGAAGAAATCCATCCGCCCATACACGTCTATCTCCAAGTTCCCCTAATACTTTAGGAGTAAAAATAAAGAATAGAGTTATCGCAAATCCAAACCTGAGAGTCACAAACAAAGTAGCCACTGTGTTAATCTGTCCTTCAGAAGAATATAGTTCAGCTACATTTAATGCATTTTTGAGCCAGATGAAAGTCCAACCCCAGACTATTGTTACTAAGAATAAAGCGAGTGTAGCCTTCTGTTTCACACTACGCCCTGATCAAGCATAGCATCAGCTACTTTCAGGAAACCTGCAATATTTGCTCCAACCACTAAATTACCTTTTTGACCATATTCTGAAGCTGCATCTGCGCATTGCTTATGAATTCCGGTCATGATTTGATCTAATTTAGCATCAACTTTCTCACTAGTCCATTCATCAAAAGATGCATTCTGCGACATTTCTAATGCAGACACTGCGACGCCGCCAGCATTAGCTGCTTTAGCAGGGCCAAATAGAATACCGGCCTTATTCAGAATCTCATAGGCAGCCGGAGAAGTTGGCATATTAGCACCTTCACTGATTGCTAAACATCCATTTTTCACCAAATTCTTAGCACCTTGCTCTTCAATTTCATTTTGAGTTGCACTAGGTAATGCTACATCACAAACTTCACCCCAAGGCCTCTTTCCTTCATGATACTTTGCAGCAGGGTATTCTGAAACATATTCTTTGATTCTACCGCGCCTATTATTTTTCAAATCCATTATCCAAGCTAATTTATCTTCGTCAATTCCATCCTTATCAAAAATGTAACCACCAGAATCAGACATAGTGATAACTTTACCACCATAATTCAAAACCTTTTGAGCACAATATTGAGCAACATTACCGCTACCTGAAATTGCACATCTTTTACCTTCAATACTATCTCCTTTTGATGCAAGCATTTCTCTAAGGAAGTAAACTTGTCCATATCCTGTAGCTTCTGGTCTAATTAGAGAACCTCCCCAACCTTTGCCCTTTCCAGTTAGAACACCTTCCCATTTACGAGTCAAACGCTTGTATTGCCCAAACATGAAACCAATCTCACGACCTCCAACACCTATGTCACCTGCTGGAACATCAATATTAGCGCCAATGTGTCTGTATAGTTCAGTCATAAAAGACTGACAAAATCTCATTACTTCTAAATCTGACTTTCCTTTAGGATCAAAATCACTACCTCCTTTTCCACCGCCAATTGGTCTTGTAGTCAAAGCATTCTTTAGAATTTGCTCAAAACCTAAAAATTTGATAATACCTAGATTTACGCTAGGATGAAACCGTAGCCCACCTTTGTAAGGCCCAATAGCACTATTAAACTCAACACGCATTCCTCGATTAACTTGTACCACACCTTCATCATCAACCCAAGGAACTCTAAATGAGATTACACGCTCAGGTTCAGTTAACCTTTCTAAAATACGTGCATCTTGGTATTTTTGATGCTTCTGAAATACTGGTTCCAGAGTTTCGAGAACTTCCCAAACCGCCTGATGAAACTCCGGTTGATCGGGATCTCTAAGTTTCACTTTATCAAAAGCTTCTTTGACATAGCTCATAGATATTCAGTTTGATAGAACTGAGTCTATAAAGATATCTATACCACCCATATTTTCTCAAGTGTTTTAAAAACTAAAACTATCTTGCTAAAGACCCCATTGGATCCCAAGGAGGAAGTCCGATAGGTTCAGCATTATATTGAGAGATTATTTTCTTTGGTAGATGCTTCTTGTGCACAACAACCTCATACATAAACTGGTCAAACCAAGGATCTGTCATTATATCAAACCCTTTTTCACCGTGATCTGCACCCCAACTATTCTCAACACGCCATTTTATAGGCATCTTATCTTTGAGATCCACACCTGTAAAAAGCATAGCATGAGTCATAACACTGTCACCATAATCTAATCTTTCAGCTTTGTTCATACTGAAACTTGTATCAAAGAACTTGTCAAATTCAAATAAATCGGTATCCATTACACCGTATTGTCTAGTGAAAAATTTACCTACATCACAGCCAAACCATACTGGGTCATCTGCTTTTATTGATTTTATTGTGTACTTTTTCAATTCCTCAGTTTGCAAATTAAGATATCTAATGATATTGCCACCTGATACATTTCCTAAATATTCTACTGTATATGTTTTATTATATTCTGCAAAACTACGAGGATCATTAATTAAACAAACATAATCATTAAGATTAATATTTACGTGACTTTTAAAGAAAGACTGCGGAGTCATATCTGTAAATCTCTTAAATTTATCTTTCTTATCACGAATAGACCAATCAAACTTTTCAGGAGGTGTACCTAGAGTTATACAAAGCATTTGGTAAATCGTAGAAAGCATGTCTTCTTTCATCGTACTGATCTCCTTCTTAGAAGAACCATTACTAATTGCAGCTCGTAAATCTTTAGCAAATTCTCTTAATTTACGTGTAATTAATTTGTTCATTTGTGATGAATTACTACTATTGTAACTCTCAGCCATAGCCTTCTTGGGTACTGTACCATATTTCATCAAAAGATTAACGAACATATCCCATTGCCCACCATCCTGTATCGGAGAATCGAGAAGATGCATCACCAATCTATCACCAGTCTCTTTACCTGCAGTCTCAATAATATTTTCTAAAAAATAATTAGACTTCTCAAGCTTGTCATAAAACATAAAGTAATTCTGTGAAAATTCGAAATTTTTAATCTTATATTTTCTACCAAGATAAATCCTTAATAGATTAAGGCCAGCAAAACCCCAACATCTTCCACTACGCATCTGACTTGTCGCCTTCATTTCACCGCTTACTTTGTTTGAAAAGGTGTGATCAATTCCTCTGAATGCTTCCCAATTCATTGCTAACTTACGAACATCGGTTCTGGTAGCTGCATTCATTGAGATCCGCCCCTGCGCATTTGATTTGAATTTTTTCAGATATTTGTTAACGTTGGTTAAACTAATTTCTTTTCCCATAATTCATCAAGTAGTGCCCAATATAAATATAAGTTATCTAAGGAAGGCGAGGAGTCATTACTCTCTTCCAAAGAGGAGGTAGAATGGCTAGGTAAAAACAGCCAAAATAACCCGTTGGTAAATTTGGTGCATCTTCATATGATCTAAGTGACTGGTAAGGCCTATTGGCAAATAAATGATGATCTGCATGCCTAGTTAGTTCAACTAGTACATAACGACTTAAACGTGCATTCGACTGCCAACTTGTCTGAGGAGTTATCCTATCTTTAGCATCTCTTCGAAGTCCCCAATGTCTAATATAATTAACATATTCAAGTAAATATATAGCAACTAGACATTGACCCAAGAAAGCAAAAAATATTAATGGACCAAATAAAAAATATAGAACTAATAAAGTAGAAATTTCAATCAAAAGAAATAATGCGGCTGAATGGAAAATAACCGAATTACTACGTTTGGATGCAATTTCCCAAGAAGAAATGAACTGTTGAGGGACTGTTCGTAAAAAGAAATATTGAAGACCTTCGTTTGCCCTCGCTGAAGCTGGATCTAAATCAGTCCCCACATATTTATGATGCCCTTGAACATGTTCACTTTCAAAATGCATATATGTTGCACTCCAAAGAAGCAGATATCCACAATATTTTGGAATACCTTTACGATGAATCAACTCATGGGCTACAACTATACCAGATATTCCTGTACTTAATCCAGTAGATAATGTGGCTAAAATCAACAATGATAATTCGGGTTCAGACATTACAAAGTAAAAAAAAGTTCCTAAAGCTATGAATTGTAAAAAAACGTGGGAGTACAGTATAAAATCAAAAAAGAAAGGACTTGCATCTTCTGGATTCTCATCCAATCCCTTACCCCACAATAAGTCAAGAATAGGGAAAATTACTAAACCAAAAAAGACCGAGCCTCCAACATAAAAACCTCCAAAATAGTTCCCAAGTATGACCGAAAAAGGAATAACTAAACTCAAAAAATAAAGGGGTTTAAAAGTTATTCCAGTCATAACTATCTTATTCTTAAATGATGTAGGTCTTCATAAAGTTTCAAAGATTCCTTGTATATGGACTTGTACTCATCTGGAACCTCTAATTCTTTGCCAATATATGGATTGAATCCAGTAGAATTTATTACATTATTGTACCAATATTTCCCCCATATCCCATCAGTATCACGTGAGCCCTTAGGCCAATTTAACATTTTATCTGAAAAATCTATTCCAATCCTATTGCAAAACTTGGTAAGAACTCCTCTGGGGTCCAATAAAATATCTTTTGAATCAATAACTGGAGGTATCTCTCCTGTCAAATTCTGAACGTATTCAAATATTTCCTTTTGCTGCTCAATACCAAGTAAATCTCTTGTAATATTCGAATGAATCTTACTGTAAGAAATAATCATATCTTTAGGATTTCTTATCAAAAAACAATTTATCACATCTTTCATCCAATCTCTATTTACACTGTCAAGAAGATGATGAGTCATATGTTTCTGATAATAAATTTTATGTGAATTACTAATGTCCTTAACTAATCCTTGAGAAACTTTATAGGAATCAATTTCACCATTCAATAAAACTTCTTCACGCCCTGGATGTTCAACTCTATTTTTGCTTAGATAATGTGCATAGAATGGCTCATCAACCACAAAGGTATCCAACCGATTCTCCCAAGCCCTCATCATAGCCGTCGAAATATTACGAGGTCCAGACCACATTGCAATTCGAATCATTATAGACATACCTGAGATACTAAGTCATTATAATAGGTTTGAATTTTCTTAACTAATGACTTAGAACCTAATACATTTAATTCATGATCATCAATATCATAAACTGGTAAAACTCCTGCAAAGGTTCCCGTTACAAATGCTTCATCCGCTTCATAAACTTCAGATAATGTGAAATTCTTTTCGTAAACTGGAATAGATTGCCTATTGCAGATATCCAAAATGTTTTTTCTAGTTACTCCGCCCAAACAATATTCCCCGGTGGAAGTCCAGACTGTTCCATCTTTAACTATGAAAAAATGAGTCGAATTACATGTTGACACGTAGCCATGTGGATCTAGCATTATACCTTCATCACCGCCCTTTCTTTTAGCATCAATACAAGCTTGAATACAGTTAAATTTACTCAGACTATTAATTCTATGATCTTGCATATTAGAGGAACCTCTTATGACATCTACTGAAACAAGTTTGATCCCATGCTCAATTGTCTCGGGATTTGGTTGCTTGTATTCCGGAATTACCACTATTGTGGGTCCTGATATCGTAAATTTTGGATCTTGATAAGGTGTCGACTTCATTCCTCGAGAAACTATTAATCTCACATGAACTCCTTCTGTCATTTTATTGCGCTTCACAGTTTCATAAAGTATCTTTTTGACCTCATCTAAATTCTTCTCAATATCCATATCTATCTGGGAAGCACCCCAAAATAACCTCTCAAGATGTTTATCTAAAAATGCAAATTTTCCATTGTGTAATCTAATCCCTTCCCAAACACCATCACCAAGTAAAAAACCGCTATCAAAAACAGATACTGAAGCATCCTGTCTAGGATAATAGTTACCATTAATATATATTAGAATTTCAAGATTTCTTGGATCGTCTAAATAATCATGAGTACCAAAATTAGGATTCATTTGCTAACTCCACTACATCATCTGCACAGCCCCAAGAAAGTGTAACTCCAGAACCACCATGTCCATAATTGTGTATAATTGGCCTTCCAAACAATATTTCTTTTTCAAGTCTTACTTCACTTCTTCCAGGACGTAACCCAACCATATCCTCTATTATCTCTGCGTTCTTTAGTTCTGGCATTAACTTAATACACTTTTCAAGAATATGTTCACGATCTTTCATTCGAATGTCCAAACTCCAGTCATTAGTTTGAGCTACGCCTCCCAGAATCATATCATTGCTCCTAGGTACTATGTAGGCCAGTGTCGGAATTTGCTGATCTAAATGCATCTCTTTAACATCTGTTTTAACTCGTATAACTTGTCCTCTAACTGGGTAAACTTCATCGTCATCCAACAATTTTTTAGATTCGATTCCAGTGCAATTGATAATAATATTATATTCAGAGCTTATATTTGAAAAATCTTTAACCCTTTTTACTATTAGATCACCACCAAGCTCTTCATATCTAATCATAAGCCACTGCAAGTATATCGGCATTTCAATAACTGAAGTAATAAAAGAAAAACATTCGATATAATCCTCAGGTAAATTGTCGGTCAATCTCTCGAAACCATCAACAAAATCTTTCCAAGACGGATCTGGTTGCTCTTCCCTAAAATATTCATATGTCTGAGTCATAGAAACTCCCGTCTGTGGAAAACGGGAAAGTACCTTTAAAACGTCATAAGTCTCAGAACCCCAGATATTTGTTTTTTCAACAGGAGCTGAAAGAAAAGGGTACCATAGAGCTGCAGCTACATCTGAAGTAGTGTTTGGCGACAGTTGTGAACTCCATATTGTTACTTTCCAATCACTTTCTAAAAGACGAATAGCTGAAGATAAACCACTAACTCCACCTCCAACAACAAGACAATGCCCTTTGCTCACACTAACCCGTAAAACACATGTGTTATGAATTTATGCTTAAAACATTAGAATTTTGTGTTCCACCTTTTTAGATTTTTTATCTATAGTAGAACATTTGACAGTATATCCTCTATTAATTAAAAATATAATATAATCTTTTTACCGTTAACTTTATATATTATGTTTTATAGTTTGTACTATGTTAGGATATCTAAAATTTGCAGTGATCTTTTTGCCTTGGGAACTATTCGTCTTGCCAATTTTAGCATATATATTCTAAATACAAACTAAATAAACGAGGAAATCTATGTTCATTTTTTATAATATTTTAAAGCTAACAGCAAGTGTAATAGAAAAAATAATTAAGGGCCTCCTTTTCTAATAATTGTGGATATTACTGAGTATTGGAAAACTATCATTGGCATTACACTTGGTTTGTCACTCCTTGTATTTGGTTTAGCTTTTTGGAATAGTGCTACTGCCGATGACTACACATCACATCTAAATGACAAAACTTATACAATTGAGAGTTGTCAACAATATATGGATTTTGGACTAATAAGTGATCGAGATAAATGTTTGCAAAAGAGAGAAATCGGGGGAACTTTTATTGGCTCAGGAATCCTTGTACTCTGGGCTACAATATACCTTAATAAAGATTATTTAGAAAAGATAATGAAAGACAATAATATGTTATAGACCAAAAAAATATTTTGAAAATAACTTATATAGCCAAATAAAATAGAATAGTATGAATAAAGTTGCCATTGGAACAATAATCATCGGAGTTATTCTCCTCATAGTTGGCTTAGTGCAAATCATGAGCATAGGAGAGGATTTTGAAGATACTCTCGAAGCCGGAATAATCTACGAAGGTGCTGACGGTGAAATGGAACTTAAGCAAAACCAAAGTGAAACTGGTATTGTAATACACATAAAGAGTACATATGAAGGCGGGAGATCTGGTGGATATAATGAAAACCACGGAAATTATACTTGGAATTTAACCGAAGATGACTGTAACCTCGTAGAAACATTTACGTTAACTCATAAAGAAGATGGCACTCAAGCCTTCTATCCTGATTGCTACTACATCGAGGATGATGGAAGCTCAGCAAATGACGGGTGGGTCGCAGTGGGCTGGTTGTGTAAGAAAGAATATAACAACGATAACTGGAGCTGGAGAGAAGATGCTGATTGCCCCGATGGAACCTACACTTGGAATACTGATGGCGAAGTAATAATGGCTTATGATTTAGACCTCCTTTTAGAAGGAATCTTTGGAATAGTTAGCTCTATTTTCAGCTCTGCAGGAGCATGCTGTTGTGGAGTTGTTATTTTGATAATAGGCATAATTTTAGCTTTTTATTTACAAGATAACCAGCCTCAAACTTTTGATACCTCTAGCAACCATCCTTTGACAAATAACAAGGATGATGGATTTACATCTTATGAAAAAAAAGGATGGGATCAGCAAGAAGATTACATAAGAAAAGATAATGAAGAGGTCGCTGAAAAAAGTGAAATAGCAATACCTGAGAGTGAAGAGAAGAAGCGTAGTGGTGAATATGAACTACCACCACCTCCTGAAACCTAAAACACTAATCTAATGATTGAATCCGATAAGCTCCAAAGGCAATTGCTATAATCACAATTAATGCTAAAATATTGGCTATAACAATAGCTATAGAATTTTTGATAATTCCGTATGTTAACCACAAAAGTAAAGATATTGCAATTGCAGTAAAGGAAGGAACACTTACTCCATCTGCTTTCTTGTCAATCCAAATTCGTTTAACTTGAGGATACCATCCTAAAACGCCAATAACTCCTGCAATCAAACCAATAATTTCTACTTGTTCCATCTGATGTTGACTTTAAGACATTATAAATAAGGATTAGTTATGTAAAATATATGGAGCAACTTCCCTTTTTTGTATATGGAACACTAATTCCAGATCAACCAAATTATTACCTTTGGAAAGATAGTATTACAGATACAAAAAATGGCATAATCAAAAATCACCAATTATTCGATATGGAACATTATCCCATGATTATACAATCTGAAGGAAATAATGTTCATGGCATGCTAATGTATGTTAATGATGAAGACTACGAGAAAATAACTAAGATAATAGATAATTTAGAAGGATATAATCCTGAAAACCACGGTGATTCAGCCTACAATAGAGAAATGCGTGACATTGAATTAAAAAATGGAGAATCAGAGAAAGCCTGGATCTATATAGGGAGTAAAGAATATGTCAAAGAAGAAAACGGCGTTAAGAATGGAAACTGGGTAAAACATATTTCTAAGAAAGAAGGAAACAAAGATTGGTGGAAAGATACGGAAACTGTTGCTGGACTGCATGAAAAATAGAATTAAGTATAAAGGCTAATATAATCAAATATAGAAAAACATATAATATTAGCAACAATACTAAAATAAGGGTTTTTACTATTATTTAGTAATTTATATTATTTAATCAATTATACTAAAACACATTATATTATTAATAATACTAATATTTACAAATCTCTAAAAATTTACGAAACTCTAGGGGTTTCCGTGTTTTTCAGAGATCTATTCTATGCTTGTAAAAAACGATTCCTTTATATATTACTTTTTATAATGTATATTATCGAAAGTAAAATGGACATTATCGCAGAAAACGGCCCAGACATCCAAAAAATGGTGATGTCTGTAGTAAATCAACGTCAAAACCAAAATAGTAGACAAACATACTATTCTGCGTTGACTAAATTTTTTGATTGGTATGTTGCGGGAGATAATGAAGGAATTGATGCAAACATAATTCGCGAATATTTATTGTACTTGGAAAACTACGGAAAATCAAAGGCTACGATTTCTACAAGCCTTTCAGTACTAAGACAACTTTTCAAGGATTTGAGAAGGTTGGGAGTTATTGATGAAAAAATATACAATGATCTTTTAGAAATCAAATTTAAGAAACCTTTGGGACAAAGACACAAAACTTGGCTGGAACAAGAAGAAGTGCAAAAATTATTGAATAACTTAAATTCAGAAAAAATGAGTATTGTAAGAGACAGGGCTCTAATTGCTGTAATGACTGGATGTGGTTTGCGACGTTTTGAAATATCTGATTTGAAAATAACTCAAATGAAACAAGTCCAGGGAAGATGGGCCTTTACTGACATTAAGGGAAAAGGTGAAAGATACAGAACTGTTGCAATTCCTGAATATGCTGTTAAATGTTTGGAGGAGTGGCTTGTGACATCCAAAACAGTCGGTAAAACAGATCGTATATTTTTTTCAATAAGGAAAAATGGAGACATAGGAAATACAATGATAACTCCACAAGGAATAAGAGACATTGTAGCAAAGCATTCGAAAAATATCCTTGACAAACAAATACTTCCTCATGATTTAAGGAGAACATACGCTCAATTATCTTACAAAGCAGGAGCTCCACTCAGACAAGTCCAACTCAGTTTAGGTCACAGTAGCATTAGAACAACCGAAATATATCTGGGATTAGACCAAGATTTGACTAATGCACCTGGCGATTATCTTGATATTAATGTCTAGAATTTAACTGTAAAAGACAGAAGTCTCAACTACATTATTATAGTATAATTCAGTTCCAAAATACCCATCAGTTGCTGAAAATATCAGATACTTTCCAAAAGATAACATGGTTAATGGACCACAAAATGCATCGCAAGTAAAAGTAGACACTCCGCTAGATGAACCATAACTAAAATCTTTTACCAGTACAGTACCTGCTGCAGTCCCGTCTGTGACATATAATTCAGAGCCAAAGGATCCCCCATCCCCAACAAAATACAATCTTTCAACACCATAACCATCGGTATGAACTACAGCTTGATCCAAAGCCGTAGACGAAGCTGACCCTGGATTAAGATCTACAACCATGCTTGTTCCTTCTTCAGTACCATTTGTTTTCCATATTTCCATTCCATGCTCTCCATCATCTGCTCTGAAATATAACTCACCATTCATTTCTGTAAAACTTGAAAAATAACTATTGTCTTCTCCGTCATTGATATCTTTAACTAACTCAGCACCAGTACCATCTGTTTTCCACATTTCATATCCATGCTCTCCATCATTTGCATTGAAATATAACTCACCATTCATTTCTGTAAAACCGTAAGGATTGCTTCCATCATCTTCATTAATGTCGGCAACTAAAATAGTTCCAATACTTGTACCATCTGTTTTCCATATTTCCCTTCCGCTCTCTCCATCATCTGCACTGAAATATAACTCACCATTCATTTCTGTAAAATCACGAGGATTACTTCCACCGGAACCATCCCGAATATTCTTAACCATGGTCGTGCCTTCTTCAGTCCCATCAGTTTTCCATAATTCATTACCATAGGTAATTTCAGACCCATCAAAATACAAGTAATCTCCAATGACTGAAAAATATGCGCCTGAATAAATATTATCTCTTACTATGACAGTACCTTCCTCAGTACCATTTGTCTTCCATAATTTCCATCCAGTCTCTCCATCATATGCAACAAAATACAATTCATCGTTGAATTCAGTAAAACCGTAAGGATTACCACTTGAATAATCACTATTATTATTGAGATCTTTAATCATAGTCGTGCCCTCTTCAGTCCCATCGGTTTTCCATAATTCATCTCCATGCTCTCCATCATTTGCACGGAAATATAACTCACCATTCATTTCTGTAAAGCCGTAAGGATTGCTTCCATCGGAACCAATATTGATGTCCTTAACTATAGCAACTGAACCTGATTCTGGCCTCAGAACCCAAAGCTCTGTTCCAGATTCTCCATTATCTGCAGAAAAAATTGCTCGTTCATCATCTAAAACAGTAAAAAGTGTGGGACTCGAACTTCCAGAACCTAGGTTAATATCTCTAAATAATCCAAAAGACATTGTTGAACAAAGAGTAGTACTTGTGTCTATTTCTCCGAATTCTAAATTACCGTTAGCTGAAATTCCATCGCCATCTCCATTATCTAAACCATATGAAATAACTCTACCTCCAGCTACACAATTAAGTGAAGGATCGGGATCATCAATTCTTGTTAAAAGTGTTGAATTAGACCTCGTAACATCTTCACCGGCTTCTCCCTTCTCACCGACTGGTCCTTGCTGACCATCTGAAACTGTGAAACTGGTACCGTCTTCACAACTTACTGTATAGGTTCCGTTACCGTTATCAAAGGCTGAACAGGAACTTCCATCAGCACCATCAATTCCGTCTGCACCATTACAAATTGTACTTGTGTTAAATTTTTCAGTACTGTTTAATTTTCCATCGCCATCTTCATCGACTCCAACATCTAGAGTTATTCCACCAGATGGACAATCATCTTGGCTAGCTGCTTTGGTTAAAACAAGTGCGTTACCAGGTACGTTAACTTCTCCAACAGGTTCTACCAAATCGTCACTGTCATCGGACCCATCTATGCAACCTGTAAAAGAGGCTGCAACCATCATAATTACAAATAAAAAGGACTTATTCATGTCTTCCACTTGTGTTGGGCTATTTAATTTTAAATAATTTTAAATTATTATCCAACACTTAGAGCTTGTAGAACACTTAGCCCTAGAGCTACAATTGATGATCCCATAAATGTAAATTTTAACTTAGGAGAACTGATAACTGCAGCCCAACCAGTTAGAGATAAGCCGACAGCAGAAAAAAGAACTGCTAGCTGATATTCATCTGATGCTATATTCTCAGCTTCAGCTACCTCTGCCAAAGCAATGCCTTCGTCCTCTCTATCAGATGCAAATAAGTACATTTCATCATAATATTGGTCATCGAAAGGACCTGAACTACTGTTAAAACTAGCAATTGCAGATTCTGACAAACCTGAAAAATAGTAATCTGCTTTAGTTTGATTTCCTTCATAGTCGGCCAAGTAATACGAATCGTAAGCATCTAGATCGTAAATTATAGCTTGATTAGCTTCTAAATATAGTGAATTAGCCTCAACTATGATTGCTTGAGAGGTAAAATAATTGTGATTTGAATTTGAATCCTCTATGTGTGAATAATAAGCTGTTGAAGCTGTAATTAATGATAGTAGAGCAATTAGTGCAGCAATTGACCATTCTGTTTTGTCCTCGTTACTAACAGTTTGATTTTCATCCATAATATGCTCTAGATAAGAAGAACTTACAATTTACATAAATAGCAGTAACCAATACTGATTCGTGGCAAGCTACAGAGATTTTATAAATTTTTTCACAGGTGGACAAGCTGGTGTAAGAAGAAAAAGAGCAAAAAAGAATTTTTGTATTAATTGCGATACGGGCGATTCCGAAGAAATAGGAAAAGGTAAAAGATGTAAAATATGTGATAGCCAATTAGTTGTAAATCCTTATTTTGGAAACTGGGAACCCTACACTAAATACCGCCCATTTGCTCAGATAAGATTAGCAATTCCTATATTTTTGCTAATATTCTCTTGGGGTGCCTTTCTTATAATTCAGAACAATAAAATAGGAGAATGTGACACACAGCTTGAAGGTACATCCTGTGGAACTGCATTGGGGATGGTTTTTGAGCTTGTTTTTTGGACTTTAATCACTGCTTTCCTCAGCTGGAATTTTGGTGCTGGCTTATTGATAAACCATGTCTACAATCACCCAGGATGGGTCTTCCTAGACTGTCCAGAATGTGACCATAGGGGAAAGGAAGGGCAAGGAACAGGAGGTGCTGAGAATTTCGGAGCATTTATGTGGAATAGGGTGCTGCCTGCTAAATGTCCAAAATGTAAAGTTCGGTTTGAAATTGAGAATTTGTCACAATGGGGTTGGCCACATGACGATGAACCTCATGAAGGAAAAATATATGGAGATCCTACAAAAATTAGAGTTAAACCTGAAATTCCCTTCAGGTTCCTAAACTTTGTTATCAAAAAGAATGAACGTTTCCAATCTAACCATTATGAACTAATCAAAGTAATACCTATTACAGCTACCATCCTTGGAATAGCTTGGTTCTTTGGCATGTTGGATTTAGTCATTGTTCTGAGTCTTGTAGCTATAGCCCTTCGCATCTTCGTTTGGGATAACATACTATTCAAACCTATTAGAGAATTTTACAGTGATATGTTGGATGAAGCCTTCGATATCAAAGAAGGCTATGCCGGAGTCATGCGTTTTCCGAACACACTCCTCAAGAAAGCAGCAATAGCTTTTACATTTTTATTAACGTGTCTCTTGGCTTTAGTATTTCTTCCAGGAGGATTTCTTCAAAATAGTGATAATCCATGGATTCGATCACTCGGTGAATTCATTTGGGACCTCCTAATTTTTATACTGGAATTGCTATTCTATTGGTGATAAGACATGGAACCTACAATGATTGGGGCATACGTTGGTATGTTGATGGTACTGGCTGCTTTTGCAGCTGAAACAAGAGGTATTGTCTCAAGTAGATCTTTCAATTATCTAATCCTGATGGCAATTGGTGAAGCATTACTAACTGTAAGAGCATATGTTACTGGAGAATGGCCATTTGCAGTCTTAGGAGGAATCTGGGCTGTTTTCGCAATATACTCAATAATTCAACCTCCAACAGAACAATAATGAGTATCGCAGATGTCGTTGATAAAACTGTATTTGGAATGATGGTATGCAGCTACAATTGATACTGCAGCTTGAAAAGTCTGATTAAGTCATCTAACAAAGAATGGTGCTCGTTCCTCAACAGAGGGACGGCTACACACTAAGGTCAAGAATAGATTTTTGTATCCACACGGTATGACTATAATAATGAAAATAGGTATTGTAATAAGTCAAATAGACCCAGAAACTGTTTGGAATGCTTTTAGATTTGCTAATTTCTCTTTAGAGAAAAAACATGAAGTCCAAACTTTTCTAATTGGAAAAGGAGTAGAGTGTGTTGAGATAGTCAACAAAGAATTTCCAGCAATAGATGAAATTAATAAATACGTCAAATCTAAAGGGAAAATATTTGCCTGTGGAACCTGCTTAGTTTCCCGTAATAAAGAAGGAAGTTCAATATGTCCTATGTCCACTATGAATGATCTTATGAACTTAGTAGAAGAATCTGACAAAGTAGTATCTTTCTAATATGAAGCTAAAGTAAATCATCTAGAATATCATTATAATCCGATGAAGAGCTATCCTTTGAAGAGACAGTATCACCCATCACACTTGGAATGCTACCTGAAGATTCAAGAGTACTCTTGTACACTACATGAGTACTGGCAATCATATCGTGTAACGCCTTCTTATTCTCAGTAAAACCGCACATAATATGACCAATGTAAAGAATTATGGATGAAATTATCCAACCAATAAAACGAAGAAGAGATTTACCCTTACCAATCTGGTTGCCATCTACATCAACTATAACAAGACCAAGTATAGATTTACCAAAAGTTCCCATTATACTAGTTGACGGAAGATATATGTAATAGAATAAAGGAAATATAAAGAATGGAATAATAACTGTTGGTAAAAAAATAGCGACAAGTATTAAGGTAGCCATTAGTGAACTAGAACTACCTGCTGAATCTGCACCTTCTAGAGTACCTACTATAATATTGGTATAAATATCAGAAGATAATATCATCATTCCAATATAAGCAATAATACCTCCTAAAATAGACACAATGAAAAGATCAAAAACATAACTCAAAAGTCTAATCCAAAAACCAGCATAACTAATATTTCCTAAATTACCCATAAAATTCCTAGCAGGCGTAGGTATAAAGAAACTCTAATTAACAAATACCAAAATAAATTTTTGAGAACCTTATTTATATCTAGTCGAAATCGAACTTATGGAAGACTAGGGCGTCGTCACTCATGGAAACATGAAACCCCTAGTAATTCCACTTTAATTCTTTCAATTCTTATCATAGATTGGAGTTTCATCAAGATGCTATTAAGTCAAATGATTGTACTAAACTCTGTTTTCCTGCGCCATTATCAATTACCACCATCTCAAGCATAATCTCTAAAGTGTCACAATCAGCATGATAAAATTAAGGGTAAATATACCATGATAAAGCATAATGACATAGCTTTTAATACTTCTAATAAATATTTATGCATTATATAATTTAATATACATTAATCAATTATAATATTTAAAGTAAGTTATATTATTTTTCTTTGTCTTTAGATTCAGTTT
>Ga0233427_10002643_pt1 | contig 16603 bp, 17 predicted proteins | sample SI_118_April2016_5_FD_179885 | JGI IMG/M metagenome (GOLD analysis project Ga0233427, IMG submission 179885) | Seawater microbial communities from Saanich Inlet, British Columbia, Canada - SI_118_April2016_100_MG | ecosystem: Environmental > Aquatic > Marine > Inlet | place: Canada: British...
GTCATTCTGATTCCTTGCCTTAATGAAGAAATAACTATTGGCAAAGTGATCCATGATTTTCAGGATGCAATTCCTGAAGCAAAAATCATTGTTTTTGATAACAACAGTACAGACCGGACGGAAGCAATCGCAAGAGAGTGTGGAGCAGAAGTGATCCCGGAATCGCGTCCCGGCAAAGGGCATGTGATTGCAAGTATGTTCATGAAAGTGGATGCGGATTATTATGTGATAGTTGACGGTGATGACACATATTCTGCAGAGCATGTCCGGAAACTGCTGGAACCGGTGATGCAAGAACAAGCAGATATGGCAGTTGCTGTGCGTTTAGCAGAATACACCGCAACGTCTTTCCGACCGCTCCATATTTTTGGCAACAATTTGGTACGTAGACTGGTCAATTGGATTTTTAAAAGCAACCTCTCCGACATTATGTCCGGCTATCGTGCATATAGTCGGGAACTGGTTCAATCAATTCCGATTCTTTCATCCGGATTTGAAGTGGAAACAGAAATGACAATTCGGATACTGGATTATGGATTCCGGATTAAAGAAGTTCCATTACCATACAGGGAGCGTCCGGAAGGATCTGTTTCAAAATTGAGAACTTTCCATGACGGTTTTAGGGTGCTTGCAGAAATTGCCAGAATTGCAAAAGCTTACAAACCTTTTACTTTTTTTGGGGGTATTGGAATGGCTTTTATATTGGCTGGAGGAATCTCAGGAATCTGGGTTATTCAGGACTATCTGGAAGATGAATATGTAAACAAGGTCCCAACTGCAATTTTGGCAACTGGATTTATGTTGTTAGGGTTTGGCAGTATGGGGATTGGAATTTTGCTGAACACTATAAGTTACCGTTTTCGAGAAAATATGCGTCAGTTGCACAAAATAATTCGCAGCAGGTGAAGTAAAAAGTTTACAGGTTTCAAGTTCAAATTTTTTTTTCTATACCCTGCAAACTGAAACGTGTTACCTTGATTTGGCGTAAGTGTTGCTAAAAATTCCAGCGGTAGGCAATTTTTAATAATTCTTTATTCTGTGCAAATAACCAACCTGCAGGAGATTGCGTAAAACCCGTGGGGGAAGCATCATCCTCTGGACGAGGGGCGCCGGGATCCCATACACTACGTGTACCCAGCATAATCCCTATCAATGCTCCTACAACAGTACTGGAGCCTATAGTACGGAATTGATCACGAGTGTTGGTTTCTTTTCGAATAAACGCGAACCAGGTGCCTATCATCAACCCGGTTCCTGCACCATAACCTAAGTTAGAGGGGACGGCTTTTCCTTCACTTGATAATAATTCGCGACGGACAATCAGATCGTCTTTCAATGTTGATTCACTTTCATCAGAAAACGCACCTTCATCAAGATATTGATCAGTTGAATCAAACTGAGAGTCGAAAGGATCTTGAGGGTCTTGTGTCTGCTGGGTTCCAAGATCTTGAAACTCTCCGGAACCAAAATCATCACTTTGGAAGTCATTGTCGCCGAACTGCCCGAAACCGAATTCATCGCCTCCATCTAACATGAGAGGATCATCGTCAAACTCCTGTGCTGCTAGATCAACTACAGGTGATACTACACAAAAAAAGACTGTTAAAACTAAAACAAACCGTCGAATGGCGGTAAAGAAGAACATGAAAAAGAGACTCATAATTTTGAAAAAGATTAAAATTTGAAATAGACTTAGACTTTTCAGCTAATTTCACAGTAGCCTAAATGCAATTCTCATTCAAACTCAGAATAACCGTCTTTAACTCTTTTTTTAGTTAGTAGGTTATTATATAAATATTCCTGCATTTGTTGTTAAAAAAACCAACCAAGCACTCGATGGAATGACCTGTAAAGAACAATACTCAAAATATAAATCCTGACTGATTTTCAATAATGAAAAAACTCACACTCTGGAAAATAAAATGGATTTTACCTTTCTTTTTTCTGTTGATGATCACTGCTTCTTTGCAGGCACAGGAAACAGGACCTTTAATGATGAAGCAGGAGTTGGGGTACACCCTTGGCGGAGGTGTCTTCGGAGCAGGTTTAGGTGTTGTTGTGTGGTTCATGGATCCCCTGAATCCAAGTGTCACCTTAAAAAGTACGGTTAAAAACGGTTTTATGACCGGAACAGCATTGGGTGCATTATTTGGATTTTATATGCTGCAGAACTCAATCATAGTACCCTCAGAATCAACCTTGCCGGAAAATTTGGATGAACTTCTGGGGAAAGGAGACCTTTTAAGGCCGATTCAAAGTTCAATCATTTCTCAAAATGGAATCAAATCTGTTCAAATATTAAGGCTCCCTATTTTTGGATTCCGATTTTAGGATACTGTAAATATTAATTTTTACCAGGTACATGAGACTAAGGCTGAAAAAAATATTTGTTATTATTGTTTTACTGGGCTGCATAAATCTTCCTGTGATTTCAGCACAGGAAGAGGGCATTCCACTTGGTGGCACCAAAAAGCCGGTAATGTACTCTGTTTTTTGGAACACACTTTGGGGCTCAGCATGGGGAGCCGCGATGGGTTTTTCTTATCATTTAGCTTCAGGAATTCAGCTCAGAGAGTCATTGGTTACTTCTACAACAATTGGTGGAGTAATTGGCTACGGACTAGGTATATATCTGGTTGTAGGTGGCTTAAGTTTTGACGAATCCTATCTTCTTAAACTACCATCTCCTCAGCAAAGTGGACAACAACCAAATACAACTTTCATTGAGTCTGAGATGATGCCGCTATATCCTCGTGCAGTAAAAACTGTTCCTTTAAAGTGGGAGGTTCCAATTTTCGCGTTCCGTTTCTGAATAACATTTCTTCAACTTATTATGGAATCTCAGGGACTTCAGACCTATTCGTCCTTTCTACATGAAAATCGTAAAGAATTTGTGATTCTTCTTTTGTTGGGAGCACTAGCCGGAGCTGCCTATTATTTATTTTCCTTCAGAGAAACACCTGAAAATATTCCTTTTGAAGAAAGAGGTGTGTTGGATTTGGAGCAGATCACAGTAAATGATTACCAATTAGAGCGGAGAAGTTGGAAGCTCAAAGGTAAAAGGGCCGTTATTTCGGAAAAATCCAGTCGTATGCGTATTGAGCAGGTAACGATCTGGGTATTTGTTTCAGACAATTCTTCTGTCAAACCTACACCAAATATGCCTCTATCAACCAACCTTACTACGCAGGAGGTTGATCTTTTTATTACTGCAGAGCAGGGCTTGATAGAGTGGGACGATAACAGGGTAACACTTACTGGGAATGTAGTGCTTTTGCGGAATGACGGATCTGAAGTTCACACAGAAACTGCAATCTATAATGCAAAACAAGAGATTCTTACTATCCCCAAACCGGTGAGGGTATTACAGGAAGGACACACTTTGCATGGAAGCGGACTCATATACAATGTTTTAAAAGGGGAATTAAATCTTAAACAGCCCGTGTTGTTACGGCATGAATGAGAAGTGCAGAGAGATGAATGAACGGCAGCCGTTTATTTATGATGAACTTATAAAAAGTAAACAAACACTCTTGTATTTTATACATTTTTGGTGTGCCCTTAAAATGTAAAACTTCAACATTTTTTTATAACTCACCAGAAATAATGTAAAGCTAATGTTCCTTCCAGACTTCCAAGCTGTTCTATTTCCAGCCGGATATCCCAGTCTTGCGCAATGGTCAGACGTTGATCAAATCGAATGTGGAAATATTCTTTTTTTGGACCGTAAATACTTTTAAACCAACCTCCGTCGAACCTTATTTTCCAAATATCCAATACACTCCACAACATACCAAGATGTGGTGCATAACCCCAAGTTGTTTCCGGCCACGAATGTTTTTTTATTTCTCCAAAGAGGTCTAAAAAAAGATACTCCAAGTCTTTACCACCAATTGAAACTGACCGGCCAAAACCTCCAGCTATGCTAAATTTTCTGCAGGGTAAGCAACCAAGATGTTCACGTTCCCAACCTCCACGCGCACGCCATGACCATTCATAATCTCCGGATATCCCTGTTGGATTGAGGGCAAATTTTTGAATATTAAATAATTGGAATTGTGTTACTTCAAAAGAGTTTTTACGTAACTGTAGATGCAAATCCAGCGTAACAACTTCAGCATTTTGTAGGTGTCCTGATTCATCTCCAAGTAAATCATGATAATTTGCCCAGGTACCAACTTCCAGTGCAGGCCCCAATAGCGAGTTGGAAACTGCACCAAATCGAAAACGCATAGGTGGTGTACCGTCAGTGGGGGCTTCAGGAATTTCTGCTGAAACATTGTTTTCCAGAATTGGCAGTTCACTACGGACACGGAGCAGTACAGAACGCTCTTTTTGCTGATTCACTGTGGGTTTGTCCCTTTTCACATACTGCCTGTAGTCCAGCAAAGTATCAATAATTCTTGCTCGTGACTGTTCTGGAAAGCTGCGAAATTCTTCTGAATCCAGATAATTTTCAGATTCAATCAAATTCGTCAATTGTTTTTGCTCCATTTCACTTAATTGAGCTGTGCGGTTCTGCAATTTTCTTTGTCTTGACGGAATCAGCTTTGGAACTCCTAGCAGAGATTGTTCTCCTGATTTTTTTTTGAAATTTTTTAATTTAAACACTACATCGACCGGAATAGCCCAAATTGCTCCGGAAGTATTGATTCGAGTTGTGTCAGTCCATGCCATTTCCAATAATTCTGCGATTCGATAAGCACAATTATCAAGGAAAAAATAATAAGTAAAGTTTACGTTTTGTAGCAATTCCCATGCATGATAGGTCACACGATGCTTCTGTTCAACTGTAAAATTTAGTGCGTACTCCCACAAATCACGCAATTCATTTTCTCCATAAACATGATTAAAATTATAAAATCGTTCATCAGTAAATCTTCCGTCGTACCCCCCAAATAGTCCTCGTAAAGCATAGATTAAAGGGTTGTCATCAGGGTTAACCATTGCCCCAAAATTCAATGTGGGCCTGAGGAGAGAATGGCCAAAATAACGGTTATGAGAATTGAATTTGAGGAGTAGATGTCCAAATGTTGAAGCAGGATTTTCTAAATAAGATGAGACAAATACTATGCTGATTCCAGTTGATTCTTCTAGATTCGACCAACGTTCAAATAGAGGGCAGGACAGTTTTGGTAATTCCGGAAAATCAAGATTACTGCGGAGCCAGTTATAGCGGGCAATAAACTTACACTGTGCATGTAGATTTGGGTCCCCACTGAGCGGCGAAAGCAATGCTTTTAATGTTGCTTTAAGTTCGGCTGTCGGATCTATTTTTCCTTCTTGTGAAAGGAAAAAGTCGCTACTGACTATATCACTTTTAAAACTCCATTGGCCGACTGATTCACCAAATGAATAAAAGTGTAAAAGTTTCAGCCAATAAGGCTGAAGAGCGAGTTGGCGCTCGTCAGCCTGTTTCCAGAGTGACAGGAAAACAGTTTTTTCATCAGCAAGCTCATGTCCTGAACTCTGTTTTATAAGCTGAGCTTGTATGCTGGACGCAGAAAACATTAGCCAAAGTAACAGCCATCGCCTCCAGCGAAATGTATGAAAAATAAACACGCGGAATTTTATTAAAGTATCATTCTGTGTAGAAATTATTTATAACATATTTTCTCATTTAATTCTATATTTTTGTAATTCTACAATTAATTCTAGTGTCTCAGACATTGACATGCTTGCTGTAAAATCGCATAGTAGGAACCAGTTAAATGTCATGGTTTTCACAGATGAAGAATAAGATTAATAAATTGAATTTAACAACCAAAATTACTTGTTCAGTTGTATTTGTAAGTTCTCTAATGAATGTATTATTGGGAGGGTGCGGCGGAACAGCAAATGTTGTTGTGACAAAACCAAAAAGCGCTTCACTTATAACTCCAAAACTTATTTCGATAACACCGAGAAACAATGCAATCACTGTTAAACGAAATGAAAAAATTATTTTAAAATTTAGTGTTCCAATTGATCCTCTGACTGTTACAGTCAACACAGAAGATACGCAATGTTCTGGTACCATACAAATTAGCTCCTATAATTTCAGAAATTGTGTGCGGATGAATCTGCCGGAATTAGAGGACGGTAATAAAAGAATCGTGCTGTCTCCCAAAGGAGTTTATGCCACACAAGAGTTTCATAAAATACGTTTGAGAACTGAAATAAAAGCTATAAATGGAGCTTCATTGAAAAAAAATCTTACAACTAAACTTGGATTTCGCACGACATGGAGCCAGCAAATTGGGACGCAAGGTGATGATACCGGTTTTGCAATTACTGTTGATAAGGATGGAAATGTCTATCTTGCAGGAAACACCAGTGTAAGTGAAAGTGGAGGAGAATCAGATTTATTTCTGGCAAAATTTACCCCAAGTGGTTTTCTGAATTGGATTCATCAACCTGGTTTTGGACGGCCTGTTAAGGCTGCAGTTTTGGGAATGAAAAAATCAGGTCAACTTAGTTTGAGTGGACTTTCACAGGGAAAAAACAATTCTGCTGTTATTAAGTTGATTTATGATGTAAATGGCAAAAAATTATCCTCAAAAGTAATCGGAATTTCTGGATCAGTATCAGGAAATGGAATGGCATTGGATTCGGAAGGACATATTTACGTTTCTGCTGCATCTCCTTTCAATTTAATGAAGATCCGCAAAAACGGCGAAAAAATGTGGGCGACCGAATTAAATCCAGGGATCATTCTTCAGGCAATTGCCGCTGATTCAGGAACTGGTCTGTACCTTACCGGAAGTATGATGCGGTCTCTTGACGGAAATAAATCAGCAGGAGGTATAGATGTTTTTCTACTGAAAATGTATAAGACGGGACCTAAACGCTGGAGCAAAACATTTGGAACAAAGCTCAATGACTCGGGGGCGTCACTGGCAATTCTATCTGATGAAGCAGTTGCGTTGGTTGGGTATACTACTCAAACTGAAAGTAATGGTACAGATATAAAAGAAAATTATGATGCATTTGTCGCAAAATATAATTCCGAAGGTACAAAATTATGGACATATATTTTTAAAGGCACGAAATCTGAACAATGTACGGTTAATTTGTGGACTCCAGAAGGGAACTTGCTGGTGGGAGGTTATACTGAAAGTAGTATGGAAAAGCAATCTCATTTCGGAAAGGAAGATGCTTTTTTAGCAATGCTGGATTCGGGAGGCGAATTGCTCTGGCTTCGGCAATTTGGTACACCAGAAAACGAACGTCCCATAGGTTTAGCTATTGGAAAGGAAGGACAAATATACGTTACAGGTTTTACAGAAGGTCGAATGGATGGAGCAAGACACAGCGGTGGGAAAGACATCTTTCTTGTCAAGTTTAACAAAAAGGGAGAAAAACAGTAAGTAAGAACTCAAGATTTAAGTTGTGTTTTCAGGCACTGATATTTCGTTTGATAGTTAATGAAGGATCCAGATTACATTAGATTGAAAAAAAGAGACAATGCTGAATCATAGAGAATATTTTGGAATATGTTTGCTGATATGCTGCGTTGTTTTTACTACTTCAGTATGGAGTGAACAACCGAAAAATATTGTCAATAACATTAATCCATCTCCGGAAATACTTGAAGCAATGATGCCGGAAATTCAGCAACAATTCATGAATGGTTTAGCAGAATATGCAGCCAAATACCAAGCCTCACCCAATGCTGTTCAAAAATTTTTACTGCGGCAAAAACGACAACAATTTTTGTCTGAGCAACTAAAGGACCGGGTATTTAAAGAGTGGATTGGTCGTATTCGGACACTGCATACTACTGGTAATGGTAAAGCTTATTTGGAAATTGAACTCGCAATTGTTCCTCCGGAAAATGGTACTGAAAATAAAACTGCTCAGAAATTCAGGGTCACAATGGGAACCTGGAACAATGCATACACAGATTTGGATTACGACACTCTGATCCTTCCCGGGACATCACTGCATAGCTGGCTGGCTAATTTTAATGAAGGTCAGTGGGTATTTTTTTCGGGTAATAGTTTTGCTGGAGATGAAGATTATCTCAAAGAAGCAAGTCCTACTGAAACTGAAGCCATGCTATCACCTCAATTTATTCTCAAATTTGAATTGCTGGACAGTGTTGATTTTCCTGAATCAGACCTCCAATTAATAGAGAGTTTGCCAAAACCAGAGACGTCGGTTAAAGACACAATTGCCAAATCTCATGATTTGCCAGTTTCAAAATCAAAAATTATAAAATCAAAAAGTTCCAATTTCTCAAAAACTAAAAAACTCAGCATATTGAGTCGTCCGGAATTGACAATTCGTTTTTATCAGGATTACCGGCTCAGCAATTACGATTGGAATTATCAGAGTTACATTAAACGTTGGAGCCAATTAGTATATTATCATTGGCGCAATCATCCACCGTCAGATTATTTAGCAGGTTCCAAACCTGAAGGCGGAGAGATCTTCGTCCAGGCTACCGTTGAAAGAAGTGGAATTGTAAGCAACTATGAGGTCAATAGCATGGGTGAAATTTCAGATATCATGCGTGAAGCAGCAAAAGAAGCAACCCTCCTAGTCCCACTACCTCCTCTTCCAGAGGCATTTCCTGATAAAGAGTTAAAAGTTGAGTTCCGCTTTGACCACCCGCCCATACCTCATCTGACTGAATCAAATACAAAACAGGTTAAAGATGTATTGCTTCTTCAAGACAGTAATTCAGCAGAAGGAAACGCTAACCTTTCAAAAGTGGCAAAGAAACTATTAAAAAAACAAAGTCTTGCATTGAGAAGGTCATCTTTTCACGAAGAATTACGGCAGGAATTTTCCTCACATTTTCGACCTCATCAACGATTTGATCCTAGTTTGGAGCTGAAAATAGAGTTAAGTATAGATCGTTTCGGTAAAGTGGTGGAACAAAAACTGACCCAACAGGGAAAATCAGTAAAATTTCAGCTTGCCGTGCTGAATGCACTAAGTCAGGCACGTTTTGGCCGCTTGCCTAAATCCTTACTTTCTGAAGCTCCCTATGGTGTGCGGTTAAGAGTTATACCCTGAAAACATGAATTGCAGCCTCTTTCAAAGAAATGGCTCAAATTTATTTACCAGTAATTCTGGAGTCACTCCGCCAATTTGTTTATAGAAAATCATACCATCCGGATCGATGAAAAAAGATTCCGGCACTCCATAAATTCCATAATCCAAGGCAATATTACCGGCATCATCATCCAAACCCAGATAATAGCTTTTACCAAAACGGTGTGCAAATGCTTGTGAGTTTTGCAGAGTATCCTGAATGGCAATACCGATTACTCGAATTTGTTCTGTCTCCGAACCATATTTTTTGTGAAATTCTTCCAGAATTTGGGCTTCCACCTTACACTCTTGACACCATGAAGCCCAAAAATTCAGTAGCACTGGTGTACCTCTAAGTTCACTTAAATGGATTGTTTCCTTGCCTTTCAAGGCCGTCAACTCAAAATCCGGAGCAGGCCGCCCAACCAGAGGAGAAGGCACATTTTTGGGGTCGGTAGTAAACCCAAAGGCCAACAGAGCAATCAATCCAAATAAAGAAACCCAAACTGTCCAAAATTTCCAAGATGTCCAAAGCTTAGAATTATCTTTGGTTTTTTCCGGGAGTAAAGGAAGTAATACTACAAATAAAGCAAAGGGACCAAATAATAGTCCTGTAAAGAACCATCCAATAAAGTTTCTATTTTTTTTTGATGCAAGGATACAACTAGAAACAGCAAATAATAGTGACATAAAAACGAGCGCCAAAACTATCGAACCTGAGAATTCCATATAATTTTATTAGGAGTTATTTAAAATAATTAGAGTTACAACACTGGGACATTTGTTCCTTTAAACACCTTTCCATTACCTTAGATCCCTAAATGAAATTAGCAGCCAAAATTATTAACTGAGACCCCGAAAATGGAATCGTTTCTGTAAGACGGCAACGATTTCATGATGGATAATTTCTATTCTCTTTTCGCCGTCAAGGCAAACATAGCGTTCAGGTTCAGCTGCAGATAAAGCTTTAAATCCTTGTGCAGTACGTTTGAAAAAGTTCAATGATTCCAGGTCAAGTCGATTCTTTTTTGTTTGTTTTTGACGCTGCTCCAAACGTACAGCAACGGTCTCAGGAGAAATATTCAGGAGAATAGTCAAATCCGGAGCATAAGGATTTATGCAATGCTCTACAATAGACTCAATGTTGCTCAAATTTAAGCCTCTGCCATAGCCCTGATAGGCTACTGTTGAATCATGAAAGCGGTCACACAGGACAATCTTTCCATCTTTTTTTGCCGGAATTATTGTTTCTTGAAGGTGCTGGATTCGATCTGACAAATAGAGCAGCAATTCACTTTCAGGATGTAGTTCTTTATGTTCCGGATTGAGAAGAATACTACGGATTTGCTGGCCAATTTTTGTACCGCCGGGCTCTCTGGTTTTGAGGACAGTATAACCACGACTGGACAGCCAGTCATGTACTTTTTCTAACTGGGTACTCTTCCCGCAGCCATCAAGTCCCTCAAAAGTGATAAGTTTTCCGGAATTCATGGATTTGGGGTATCAAACAAGAAGGAAGGGATTTATTTCTTTTTATCGTAAATTGTATAGACTTTTTCTTTTATTTCAGTATGAGATTTTTGTGCGGCCAGGATCACCTTGTTGCATGCCATCTTGAATTCATTTATTTCTTCAGTACTACTGTGAGTTTCCTTAAATATTTTGAAGCTGGCATACAGAATTTCTACGTCTTTTTTGAGATTTTTCTTTACCACAATTGCTTTAGGCAATTGTGTTTTTATATCATCTTTGGTACTGCTGTTGAGAACATCGGCTTCCACTATTTTCAGGGATTCTCCTTTTGATGAGATAGCATGATATTTTTGCTGCGTATCCTTTGGAGCCTTTTCAATAGTCTTTAGTGACACATCCTGTATTTTACCGAATTTTACAGCTTTTTCCCCTGTATCTTTGGTTTCAGCCATGGTTTTTTTAAATTTTTATGTAAAAAATTACAATATTCCTCACCATAGCATACATATTTATGCCTAAGGAATGCTTGAGTTGTTCTTTCAATTACTGTAAACTAACACGTAATTCTATTTTTCTAAGCTCTATCACTTTGTAAAAAGAGAAACTTAGTTTAACCTTTCTGTTTATTATGCTTAAAATAAAGAAAAAAGCCAAACCGGAAAAAATTCTTTTAGGAGATGAAGTATATATCCTCTGGCAAGACGGTGAAGAAAGCCATATAAGTTTTTTTGATTTGCGGGACGCATGTCCCTGTGCAAGTTGTATTGACGAACTTAGTGGTAAGAAGACTTTGGACGCTAAAAGTATCCCCAAAGATATACACTCCCTGAGAAGTGAGTACGTGGGTAACTATGCTCTTCGTATTTACTGGAGCGATAGTCATGACACAGGTATTTTCCATTTCAAAATGCTCCGTGATTTTGCAAAATCTAGAGATTTTACATAAGTACTGATTAAGCGTAAATTTATAATTTAAGGAGAAACATGGTCCAAATTGAAGGCGACTTACAGGCCGCTGATCTGAAAATAGCATTTGTGGTAGCAAGATTTAATGAATTTATCTGTGAACATTTGCTGGAAGGTGCTCTGGACTCTTTTGTTCGTCACGGTGGAAATAAAGATGATGTTACCGTGATACGTGTCCCAGGAGCATTTGAACTTCCTTTAGCAGCAAAAAGAATAGCCATGAATGGGAAAAATGATGCTGTTGTTTGTTTGGGCGCTGTAATTCGTGGTGAAACATCGCATTATGATTACGTTTGTGCAAATGCGTCCAGTGGAATTGCTTCAGCCTCGTTGGAAACTGGAGTACCGGTTAGTTTTGGTCTCCTGACGACGGATACCATTGAACAGGCCATTCAGCGTTCCGGTGCTAAAGCTGGTAACCAGGGTCGTGATGCAACGGATTGCGCAATTGAAATGGCACGTCTTTTAAAACAAATATCGGAGGCATAGTAACTGCATTGAATAAGCGGTATACCGGAAGGTAGTTGTTTAGGCACGGGTTTATTTGAAATCTGGCTAATGATTCCGGTTAATTTGAAGCCGTAAGGAGGAAGATGAATTCTTCGCTAAAACATATTGTTTTGCAGTTGGAAGACTTAACTCAGCAAGACATTTCAATTGGTCTGGGATTGGATCTATTGGAGGCATCGGCAAAGACACGCAAGGACGTTATAATGATCAACGTAATGCGTGATTCCTTTACAGAAATGTTAGTTGAGGAGCGCCAGTGTCAATCTTTTTGAAGCCTCTTGGGTGAGATTGTTTATCTCACCCGGAGTTGTCTTTAAAAACAGCTGAAGCTATGTTTTTCCTTCCTGATTATTACGGTTACTTCTGAATTGGCTTCCTGCCAACTGTTTTTCTCTTCTGCTTTTACCAGCTCTCTGATTACAACAAACTAAATGATGTTTGATGTAATTGCCTTTGATGCCGATGATACCCTCTGGCATAATGAGTCTATCTTTACTTTGACTCAGCAAAAGTTTCGTGAAATGCTTTCGTCCCATGGACCTGAAGTAGTAGATCAAACTTTATCTTCAACTCAGTTAAAGAATCTCAAGCACTTCGGTTATGGAATCAAAGGTTTTATTCTTTCTATGATTGAGACATCGATTGAACTGACAGGTGGGAGTGTAAGCGGAAAAGAGATACAGCAGGTTTTGGATTTTGGACAAGAAATGTTAGCTGCCCCCATTGAATTGATGCCGCATGTTCATGAAGTAGTTGAGGAATTATCCAAAAATTTTAACTTGCTGCTTATCACCAAGGGCGATTTGATTGATCAGGAAATAAAAATTGCACGTTCCGGATTGGCCGACTATTTTGCAGCTGTGGAAATTGTCAGTGATAAAACCATAGAGACGTATAAAAAAATATTAACTCAACACAAAATTGATGTATCACGTTTCATGATGATTGGAAATTCAATGCGCTCTGACATTGTACCAATTGTACAAATTGGAGGGCACGCAGTACACATTCCTTACTCTTCTACCTGGGAGCATGAGCAGGATCATCCATACGTTGATAAAAATCACTATTCGGAATTGAAACACATGGGTATGCTTCCAAAACTGATCAAAGAAAAAAAATGACAGTATCGCTACTGGAGGGGCGTAAAGTGGCGCTGGTACACGATTGGCTGAATGGAATGCGTGGCGGTGAAAAATGTTTGGAGGTACTATGTGAGCTGTTTCCTGAAGCAGATCTTTTTACTTTAATTCATGATAAGGGCAAACTTTCACGGGCGATTGAGTCCATGCGTATCCATACATCTTTCATTCAGAATATGCCCTTTGGTTTAAAAAATTACCGACATTATCTTCCTCTTTTCCCACTGGCTATAGAGCAGTTTGATTTCAGCAGATATGATCTTATAATCAGTTCAAGCCATTGTGTTGCAAAAGGAGTGAAACACGATGATTCAGTCTTTCATATTTCATATGTACATTCACCAATGCGTTATGTTTGGGATCAGTTTGATACTTACTTCAGGCAATCACAAACTTCCTGGTCCGTCAGAATTGGTGCAGAATTAATACGTCCCTTTTTACGGCGTTGGGATCAAAATACAGCGAAAAGAGTAGACACTTTTCTTTGTAACAGTAATAACATTCGCCGCAAAATACTTAATTATTATAGTCGTGAGGCGCAGGTTATTTTCCCTCCAGTCGATCTGTCATACTTTAAACCTGGAGCAGCAAAAAAAGATTTTTACCTGATGGTAGGGGCTTTTGCACCAAATAAACGGGTGGATTTGGCAGTGAAAGCTTTTAATAAACTAAAGTTACCTCTTAAAATAGTGGGCAGTGGTCAGGATGAGAAATATTGCAGGTCAATTGCTGGAGAAAACATTGAATTTCTTGGTGCTCTTTCGAGTGAAAAACTGTTAGAATTATACCAGCAGGCGCGTGCCTTCTTGTTTCCGGGCGAAGACGATTTTGGCATTACCCCGCTGGAAGCACAGGCCTGCAATACTCCGGTGATTGCTTTTGCTTCGGGGGGTGCAATGGAAACCGTAACTGAGCAAACAGGAATGTTTTTCTCAGAACAAAAAGTTGACGCACTCTGCCGGGCAGTGGAGGAAATGGAACGAATCTGGATGAATTTTACTCCGGAAGCATTTCAGCAGCAAACGAAACGTTTTGGCAGGAAAAATTACAAAAATCAGATGGCTCATGCCATTGAGTACGGATACAAACAATGGAAGGACGGAATTTGAAAAAGTATATAAAATTACTTCTGATAATCCAGATCTACATGATTATGTTATTTTCCGCTGGATTCTTAAGAATACCACCGGCTCATGCTTTTTTTGAAGAACAAGTTAAGTATGGCTTTGAGGACCGTTGGTTACCAATGTTAGCTGATACTGCTCCAGAAAAACGATTTCAAGCAATGCAGGCATTTTTAACATATCCGGAATGGGGTCTGCCTGTACTAAGAGACTCAATTAAGACTCCGGAATCTGATAATCATTCCTGGCAAATTGCGATGTTGATCGGTATGCTGGGTGACGCGTCAGATATACCGCTTTTGTTAACAAGATGGCGCAAACTGGATAAACATGAACGCTCAGAGGTTTGGCTGGGAGCAATGCAGCGTTTATACTGGAAAAATTATGTGCCTAGCGAGATTATTCCAAAACTAAAAAGTCTTTCAGTAAAATATTCTAAAAATGTAGCTGAAGGAGATAAAGACAGTAATAAGTCAGACTTACTTTATGAGATCGTCAATCCTGCTCCAGTGTCCCGCCTCATTAGGGTGACTTTACAATTTTGGCAAACTCGCATTCAGGAAAAGCTTCCTACCGAATATTTTTTGATTCCAGCCGGTGGCTTGCTCAAAACAACCATGCCGGTTCGTATTTTGCCGGTTGCACACACCAAAAGTGTTCGTTTAGATTTCCGTATCTGGGAAGTAGGTGTTTCAGAACATTTGCTTCATCGTACAGTTTCAATTCCTTCAACAGGTTTTTAACCCATTCAATTATATTAATTTCTTCTTGGTTGAATTTTTATAAGTAAAAAAATCAATTTTTTTTATAATTTGCTTGATATAGTACTAATTTAGTGCTATTATAAAAAAAATAATAAAAAGAGCGATGCTGAAATTATCAAAAAAGACGGATTACGCAATTATTTTGCTGACTCATTTGGGTGAAGAAAAATTTCCTGTTAGTGCGCAGGAAGTGGCGACGCATTACAAATTGCCCTATCCTATGGTGGCCAATATACTTAAACAACTAGTGTCTTCCGGATTGATTGAGTCTACTCGTGGAAAACACGGTGGATATGTCCTGGCTAAGCCGACAAATGAAATCAACTTAGCAGAGATTATCATGGTCACTGATAGTCCCTTCAATTTAGTAGAATGTGTTCATGATGAAGATAATTGCAAAGTACATCAGTACTGTCCTACACGACGGCCCCTGCTTGCTTTACATAAAAAAATTCAACAATTTGTCGAGGAAACAACATTAGCCGCGATAATCAGTGACTCAAAACCAATTAACTTAACTTTAAAGGAATCTTCTTATGAAACTGCCTATTTATCTTGATTACAATGCCACCACTCCGGTTGATCCAAAAGTGGTTGAGACGATGATGCCGTTTTTTACGGAATCATATGGGAATGCCGCCAGTCGTAATCATTCATTTGGTTGGCAAGTTGAGAAGGTTGTCGAGGATGCCCGAGAATCGATTGGCAAGGCAATAGGTGCCGGCGGTAAGGAAATTGTTTTTACCAGTGGAGCCACTGAATCAAACAATTTAGCTATCTTAGGGGTAGCAAACTTTTATCAGAAAAAGGGTAAACATATCATAACAAGTCCGATTGAACACAAGGCTGTTATTGACCCCTGCTATGCTTTGGAGCAAAAGGGTTACGAAATAACTTTTCTCAATATGGATAAAAATGGCTGTATCGATCTAAATCAATTGGCAGATTCTATTCGGGATGATACGATTTTGGTTTCACTAATGGCTGGCAACAATGAAATCGGCACATTGAATCCTCTCAAAGAAATTGGCGAAATCACTCGTGAAAAAGGAGTGCTTTTTCATACAGATGCAACGCAGGCTGTGGGTAAAATACCAATTGATGTAGAGGAGATGAAGATAGACCTTCTTTCAATGACTGCACATAAGATGTATGGTCCAAAAGGTATTGGTGCATTGTATGTCCGGCGTAAAAAACCACGTGTCCGTTTGTCACCAATCATGTTTGGTGGGGGTCATGAACGAGGTATGCGCTCCGGAACTCTGAATGTAACAGGAATTGTAGGATTCGCCAAAGCTCTTGAACTATCAATGGATGAAATGGCTTCAGAAGCAGAACGATTGACAGGATTGCGCCAAAGGCTTTTCGAACGTTTAACCTCTGAATTGGATTATATTTTTCTCAATGGTCATCCGACTGAACGTCTGCCGAATAATCTCAACTTGAGTTTTGGTTATGTGGAAGGTGAGAGCCTGATGATGGGTGTGAGTGAACTTGCGGTTTCTTCCGGATCGGCCTGCACTTCAGCAAGTTTGGAACCGTCTTATGTTTTACGAGCATTGGGAGTGGGAGACGATCTGGCGCATTCGTCCATTCGTTT
>Ga0233427_10002646_pt1 | contig 16593 bp, 27 predicted proteins | sample SI_118_April2016_5_FD_179885 | JGI IMG/M metagenome (GOLD analysis project Ga0233427, IMG submission 179885) | Seawater microbial communities from Saanich Inlet, British Columbia, Canada - SI_118_April2016_100_MG | ecosystem: Environmental > Aquatic > Marine > Inlet | place: Canada: British...
GTGTCCTTCAAGTTTCACTTGGTGTGTGCATATATATAATTTAATCTTTAAGTATAGAGAGGGTCGGTAGGGTCGGTATTGAGTTTGTCTCCAGGTCTAAATTGTGACCCATCACCCCAGTAAGTATCACCTCGAAGTTGACAGAAAGAACCACCTGGTGAGTAGTATGGTTTAATAGCTTTACGAATAAACTCATCAGAAAAATTGTTCCGTTGAGCTATGGTCTTTGCTTTAAGCAAACTAAAATCCTCATCTTGATTAGCCAACATTCTTTTAAAATGATATTCAGCATTTTCAGGTGTAATGTACTTATACCATTCCTCTATATATCTACTTAAAGATTTGCCTCTAATTAGATCACCCTCTGTTGCCATTAGTCTTTAATCAACTCTAGGAAGTGTTCAAAAGATATGACAACTAAAGGGTCTCTTGAATTCATCTTCATAACTACTACTGGACTTAATTTTTTAGAATTCTTTGAGGCCTGTTTATAGAAGTCATAAATGGTCTTCATCTTCTCCTGGTTTTTAATTTCCCATTGATAAGGACAAAGCTTACGAGCAACCTTGGACATTATGATATCTGGTCCAGGTGCATAATTCTCAACACACTGAACATCTTTAGGTTTAAGGTGTGGAAAGTTCTTTAATATCTTATCTCTTACAAAGTTCTGTAACCTTCTCCCCTTTGCTTTTCTACTTTTTTGTTTCATTAATAACTACCCTTCTTCCTAGCTCTCCTGATAGTCTCAAAGTCCTCTTCAGGATCCTCTCCAGGTGTCACTACATGAAATTCTTCATATGCGTCTAACTCTTTAAGTTTACCTTCAACCATTGTGATATCACCTTTAGACATATTCCAAACTGGTCCATAATCTTTTTCTTCAGTAGGAAGCCAATATTCATTACAGATAGAGGCCATTGACTTATCACAGAAAAAATCGTGATTTCTTAAAATCCACATAGTAGGTTTTCTTCCAGTTTTCTTATGTTTAACTTCTCCCACTCTTTCACAACCAAGTTTAGTTAATACATCAGCAAGGTCATTTATTCTTCCAGGAATTTTCTTATTAGTCTTCAACCAATCAAATGCCTCTTGGATAGCAATAACACTTTGGTGAAAAGGTGTAGCTCTTTCATTAAATAATGGTTTAATATCTTTTAATAATGGGTGACCACCTTCTTCACTCATTACTTCAAGGAAGTTAGTTTTTAAACTTATTGATTTAGGATTGAAGTTATCACTAATTTTTCTATTAATTAAAAACCACTTAACAGCCTCAACTAGACCATCAACAAGATGACCTTCAGGTGTCCAAAATAGACTAAAGAATTCGTCTCCTCCCATCTGATCTCTAGTTTTATTTATATCAATTATAGTATACCTGGCCTCATTAACATTTACTGCGAGTGCATCTTTGTGATTTGTAAACATCATAAAATTACAAGTTGAGTAAATATATTTCCAGTTATGAAACAAAGGTCTCATTCTAAAATCTGTATTAGTCATTAAGGGCTTCATCACATTAAGTGTTGAGATTTTCTTATGCCAATCACCATCAAGTTTTATCTCATCAATTAATACTAATTGGTGTTCCAAGAAGCCTCTAGCTTTATCAATAGCTTCAATAGGATCAATCACAGTACAATTATCTTTACCTAAACCTTCTTGTACTATTGAGAAAAATGTATTTTTTCCAACTTGGAATTCTTCTGAATGAAACAAAACAGCTTTTTTTATTTTGTTTCCAGGTTGTTGGAATGGCATTGAAAGATGATCTAAAACATACTCAAAGAGATCAACCTCTCCACCTTTACTATCTGTACCAGTACCTTCGTTTTCAGTAAGTCTTTTAATTAACTCTTTAAAGTTTTCTATATGAGTATTAATTTCAATAGCTTTAACATCACTAGGTCTATAAGTATTTAATTGAAGTAATCCTTTTTCATCTTTTACTATTGGGTCTTCAATAGTCTTAAACAAGTCAGGTCTATAAACACTTTGTTCAACTAATTGTGCACCTTCAAAGGCAACAAAGTTCTTAATAACATCAGCTATTCTACCACCAAAGATATGACCATAAGTGACCTGGATAGCTTTTTGATCATATTCTTGGCCAGTGCTTTTGTCATACCAAAGATTATCTCTTTTAATGTAGATAATATTCTTTAAGAGTTCCTTAACCTTCTCCTCTTGTTCAGGGTCAATAAATCCATCTAATACACCAACACCTTTAAGTTCTTCTAGCCAATAACCATTAATCTCTTTTAGATAACTTGCATAATGGTCATTAAGATACTCTTTAGAAAACTCACCTTGATAATCTTTTCTTTCGTGTGAGTTTATCTCTTTAGTTAATAATGGTTCTTCATACTTATCTGTGAATTGATTGTTAACTTCTCTTTGTGTTAAATCTAATTTGTTATGTTCAATAACCATCTTTGCCATAAGTAAAAACTTCTCTCTTCCACCTTGGCCTGAACTAGCACCAACCATTGATCTAATTATTGGGTGTTTTCTCCACTGTATCGCAAACTCAACTTGCTCTTTTGTTAAAGGTTGCCCTGAAGGTGAATAACCACAAGTATTTTTATTAATTAACTCTTCGTGAGGACAATAAGGTTGAAACAACCATCCACCAGGTCTCCCTCTTTCTATATCGTGTCCTTTTGGAAGTGAATGAGAACTATCTACTTTTAAACCTTTAAATGTTTTCTTAAAGATTGCCTCATACTTAACTGCAACCTTACGAGCCTCTTCAACATCTATCTCTTCATCATAGTATTTGTAAATGTGCCAGTTATTACTAGAAGTTCTATAACAGAAAAAATCAGTGGCTATCCTAAAGACTGCTCTACAAAATGTTTCAGGTTCTTGTTCAAAATCTAAATCCCAACCAACCCAGCGACAGAACCCTTTGCGCCCAGTTCCATTTTGAATAATTTTTACTGGTGACAGTCCAAGGTATAATTCACCTTTAAAATGTTTCTCCCAGTCCATATGTTGATATTGAGTAATTGCTTTTTTTTTATCTTCACCATTTTTATCTTTTATGTAGCCAGTAAATATACCTCTTTCACTTATTGCGCCTTGGTGTCTTATTTCTAATTTTAAAGGTTCCATTAATTAATCTCCTTTTTCTTCTTTTTCTTTTTCACACTCCAGGTGTGTTGCACTTTTCCAGATTCTAAAAGTTTGTGACTTTGTTTGAAGTCATAGAATTGGTCTTTATCTTCAGGCAACATCTTATAATGCCTCTTAACATCTATCCCTTCGTCTTCAGCAAACTTGCCCATCTCGTGTAAGCCTTTGTATGCTCTAGTGATTTCCTGGTGGTCTTTAATGATGTTTGTATTAATGCTAATACAATCTTTATTAACTTTACGAAGTTCCTTATTAGCCTCTGTAAGTTCTTCTATTAAGGCTTCCAGGTCCTTAACTTCTTGATTATGTTTAGCTGTTTTCTTTAATAAACTTTGATTAACATCATTAATCCATCTGCCTCTGCTTTGGGTCCAGTCGTCTATAAGTGCACCTTTACGATCTATTTCACGAGTTAATCTGTCAATAATACGATCTCTTGTCCTACAATAGCTTTGTTGCTTATCGCATAGTTTCTCTAGTGCTTTGAATGAAACACTATCATGTTCACAAGCCCCATATTTTTTTCGTATTTTTTCTGTAACTATCTTTTTAACTTTTGATTGCTTTGCCATTTTGTATCTCCGTTGTGTCTCTTGAAGAATTACATTTGGCCTCATTCTTATCTGTGATTAGTTTCTCAACTGTTTTTGCCTGGGACAGTTTAAGTCCAGGCACTAAAGTTTCGCTCAAATCATTTAGCATAGAATAGGTAGAATTCTTTAAAGAGACCGTTTTATATTTCCATTTGTCAGTCAAATTTATCCTCCTTATTAGTATTGTTCTTCTCATTCTCACTTTCTGATCTTTCTTCTTTCTGGTCCTCTCCTAATACATACTCAATGTTTTTTCTTATCATTGCATTTTCTTCTATTAGGTCTTTACTCAATCCTGGTTGCCTTTGAGCTCTACCCATTACTTCATCCAATGAAGGTCCTGGTGTTGCTACAAAAGGTTTATAATTAATATTCACTTGTGGAATTTTAACTTCAGGATAATTCTTTTTTAATTGTGTGGGATGTTTACCTACAAACTTTAATTCTTCATCACCTAAAAACCCTCTTTTCTTTGGATTATAATAATCTTTATGTATCATCCTTTTATACTCATTAGCAGTTTTACGATCTTCCGGTGTCTTTGGGTTCTTTGCTACTTTCAACATTGCCTCCCAGGTATTCAAGGTTTTCTTTTGGTTCATTGGATATGTACTGGGGTCTTCGTTTCGGAATTGTTTAGGTCTTTGGATTTTATTAGGTGAATAATCTATGACCTGATCTAGAATACTTCTATTTGCCTTTAATGATTTTTGATAATTATCTTCATCTTCTTTAACTAATTTTTTAAATGTGCCTCTGCTATCAGGTTGACGAGCAACTTTAATCATTTGTTGTTCAGCAATACTTGTTTTATTTACTACTGGTGTCTTCTTCTCCAGGCCCTTCATCTTGTTCCACTTCTCCATATCTACAATAGACTTATCATCAAAGTGTTTAGGCTTTGGTCCATCATCATAAAGGTGGTGCATTCTTTCAATGCGTTCACTGGTAGTCTCAACTCTTTTAGGTTTCACTTTAGGTTTACCTAGGTTGTCAATAATGTTTTCAAATAGTTTATCTTCAGGTGGTTTAGTCATTGGGAATTCTGTCCTTAATGTTAACTCTGTATTTCTTATAGATAAACTCTATGTGATCTTTAAGGAGGTCTATAAGGTCAGTATCAACTTTTATGTTTTGATCGTGCAAATAAAAGAGCACATCATAATTGTATAATAATTTATCTGGTCCCCACTCTTTTGGTTGAAACCATTTTTTATTTTTTGCTAACTCAATATTACACCTGATCTTAAAGTCCGTATAACATAGGTTAGGTTTAAAATTCAGTGTGTGAAGTTTTAATAATTTAGAATGGAATGTCAGTGGGTGGATCATTTTAGGTCTTTTAGATGTACTTCCAGGAATGGACATTTGTTTTTCCCATCCAGTCCACTCCTGGTAGCCTTCTTCTCCAGGATATATCCCTTTATTAATGTCGTAATTATGCGCCACTGATTATATTAGTCCCTTCTTTTTAAGTTTTCTTATTGCTGATTTAATATGTTTATCTGCAATCTTTTCACCTATTGGACCACCATCACGGGAGCCCACACGCTTTAGTTCATCCATACTTAAACTATCAAGGTATTCATCAAAGCTTCCTTTGAAACCACCTTCTTTAGCCTCTTCAAACATTTGTTTTAACGAGCTACTTAATTCTAACTCTATGTGGTGCAATGGGTCTTTTTCTGCCATTTGATTTGTTGGTACTGCCTCCAGTATTTTATCAACAAAGTTCTTACTTGCTCTTGCCATATGTTTTCTCCTTATTATTAATTTAATCCTTTGTTAGTATTCTTCAGGTCCTTCCTAATTTTACTAACAACAGAATTATTTTTTATCTCATGGTACAATTCTTCAAGAGTAACTAGAGCCAACTTAAAGCCAACTACTTCCTCTCTTTGATTGCACCATCCAATGTATTTTTTACTTCCAAATAATTCAGCTTTATTTCCATTAATTACAGAATTTAAAATGTGATTTACTTGGTGTAATCTTTTAATGAACTCAACTTCATCTATAAGTTCACCTGAAGAGGCAAGTTTTATATTTTTAATAGCCATTATAAGTTTATCTCCTTCTCTTCGTTTACTTTAGGTGCAACAACTGGTTCAGCTTTAAGATCGCCTAAAGTGTCAGATAGTTTGCCAGTGACAAGTTCTAAAACCTGGACTGTTTTAATCCTTAATGTGCAACCAATACCAATAGACATATTCCAAGCATACGGCTCAAATGTAATCTTTAAGATACTGTCACCCCATATCTTTTGACCTTTATCAAAAAGTGTAAGATCAGCATTCACAATATTAGGTTCTTGAGTAAAAGGTTTCTTATCAGATTTTCTTACTCCACTAGCTTTCATCTTAAAGTTAAAGATAATGTCATCACCCTCTTCAGTATAAGGATAAGATTTTTTAATTTCTTTATCTGGGTTTTGATCGTGTTGTTTTTTAACTTCTTGTGCAATCATATCATCAATAGCTTTTTTGATATTTACACTGTCAGCTTTACTGCAAGATAATTTAGTATGGAATAATCCTTCAGGATTAAATTCCTTATCTGGTTCAGTAAGGTAAGGCCATTTGGCTATACCTTTAGGTGTTGTTAAGATAAGAGGTTTATTCATTACTGTGCACCTCCATCAACAACTTTGAATCTTTCAGGTATAACAACTGATAAATTACAATCAGTGCAACATCTATCAGATACTTTTAGATTATTTACTGGTTGTGGATTATGTCCAAAACCAACACTGGTCTCATTACATATACTGCATTCAAAACTATCTAGATCTACTGGGTGATCATTAGGATCAGTCCAATCATAATCAGTTCTCCAGTTATAATGTTCCTTATTACTTTGTTGTAGTGCTACTTTAGGGTTCTCCTGAAGTGCTTTTAAATGACCTACCATAGGTATTTTGTGTTGTTCTGCTTTACTCATTTAGTTACTCACTTTCTTTAGTTGTTGTTGATTGTTATTAAAAACACCTACTGCAACAGTAAGATCGTCTTGGATTGCCTTGTCATAATCATAAGTAATTGGCTTTGTTAGAAGTGCATACTTATTGATGTATTCCAGTAATTTAATTGGATCCCATAATGTAACTTTTTGACCTCTAATCTTAACTTTACCCATAAGAGATCCGTCTCTACCACCTTCTATTTCTTCTCTATGAAGTGCGTAAAGAGTAGTTCGCTTAATAGGAACAACTTCCAGAAGTTCTTCTGTAGTGTACCAAAGTTTATTAAAAGAAAATGTAATCATTATCAGTGCTCATAATTGTTTATATGAGTTATATAATAATCATTCCTTGAAAATAATCAAGGTATATATTCTATTTATTTATCTGTAGAATACGATCTAATTCCTTCTGTGGAATCATTTTTTTAGTGCCAGGAAAGAAATAATTGCCTTCAGTAAAAAACTGCCTCTGGGGCTTTTCAGCAATTAACTTATTTAATAGCTTAACTTCTTTGTCATGGTCAAACTCGAGGTCAGGATAATAACCATAAAAGAATTCTTTAAATTTTCTATCGGATACTACTTCTCTAACACTATCTATCTTTGGTCTTAATATCATTGAGTTCTTACCTTCTTTAAGCCTCTGCCATACATACATAGTAAATCTCATCATCTTCCACTGAAACCTAATATTGGTATTGCCTTTTTTCTCTGCAACTATCCTGTAGGCCTCTCCAGGTGTAACTTTAAGTTTCTTCAATTCATATATGAGGAACTCCCAGTCTTTAGCTTTTATTCTAGGAACTTTTGGACCCGATCTAAAAATTTCAACAATTTCTAGTGGTATATCTTTATTCTCTTTCTTGGCCATAATTCCTTATAATCATTCAGGGAATAAGGTCAATTTATTTAGTGTTTTCTATGCATCTTCTATATATTTAAAAGATGGAATTATATTGTTTAAATTGTAATTCAAAATTTATACCAATAAGAATCGACCAAAAATACTGTAAAAGATTATGTAGCCTACAGCATAGGTACAAAGTTCATAAAAATTCGCAATACTCTGTTAAATGGCGATTAGAAAGCCTGATAAAAAAACTTGATAAGATTGATGAAGATAAAATTAAAAGAGTTTTTAAAAAGTCTAAAAAAGAAATTTTAGCAAATGGCTACTCTAGTGAAATAAACAAAAAATTAACTAAATTAATTGGCTACGACAAATGGAGAAAATCAAAAAAAGGTAAAGAGACTTTAAAAGAATATTTTAAAAGAGATGAGGTCAGAGATAAAATAAAAAAATATAACAAAAAACCTGAAATAAAAGAAAGAAGAAATAAACAGAGAAGAGATTTTAATTTAACGGAAGAAGGTCAAGAAAAAACAAGAATAAAAAATCAAAGACGGAAAGCTAAACCTGATTTTAGAGATAAAATGAACAAGTATACCCGTGATAGGACTAAAAGAGATCCTGTGTTTAAAATGAGAATGAGATTGTCAAGTTATGTTACAAGAACACTAAAAAAACAACATACTGTTAAGAGTGTAAAATTTCAGACTTTATTGGGTTGTACAGTCAGTGAGTTAAAGATCCATCTTGAAAAAAATTTTAAGCCGGGAATGAGTTGGAAAAATCATGGTCTTAATGGATGGCATATAGATCATATTAAGCCAGTATCAAAGTATAATTTATTGGATCCTGAAGAACAAAAAAAATGTTTTCACTACACAAATCTTCAACCACTCTGGGCTAAAGAAAATATTAGAAAGAGTAATAAATACTAATTCTTAATCTAATTTTATCTAAATTCTACTTTCTTTATTTTTGCTTTTTGCCATTTGGCATCAAAAGTTTTACTAGCTTCTTTACGTACTTGCTCACACGAGCTAAATGATTCTTCGTAATCTTTATTTTGCAATCTATCAGTCAACGATAGTTTTAAATGATCATCAATGGACTTATTAATCTTATTTTTCATTTCAATAAAGTGATTAATAACTTCTCTATTACCCTCGGTAATTTCTGCATTATCTAGTCCTCTGACCCAATCGTAAACCTCTTCATAATCAGCCCCTGCTTTTTTTAATTCTAGTACAGTTTCCTCAAAAATATTTGAAGGTATTTTATTCCAACTATAAACATAACCATGATTTGAAGCTTTTCCAAATTCTTCGGTTGTTCCTTTGGACCAAATAGTGTCAGCACAGTTTTTAATAGCTTCTTCTGATTTATCTTTGAAACAACCAGTCAACAACAAGGTAATTGTTATAAGTAAAAAAATCTTTTTCATTAAATTTTTCATTTCTTAAATTCGTGATCACATAAACCACTAACTCCTCCAAAGAGTTTAATTCTACCAATAGACATATATGTTATTTCGTTAACTTTTTCTTTAGCTCTATAAAATTCCGATAATAATGGATTTCTCATTTCTCTTATTACAAGTTTAGTGTGTTCTGGTTTCAATATGTATTGTCTCATAAAAAAAGAAAAACTATAACGAGCCTGTCCACCTCCATAATCTATTAACTCAAATGTATTAACAACATCTTCAGTGCTAGTGAGATTTGCAGTAGTGTAAAATCCATATTGTGGGAGGGATTTACCATTTATTTCTTCAGTTGTTTTATCAACTGGCCTATAAACTGTTTTTATATCTTTATCGTTTAATGGTCCTTTAAATAAAGAGTATTTGTTAAGCGGTTCTGCAATTCCCATTTTAAGTATCATTGAGTTTTCTTCGTCTAAATGAAAAACATATTTTGGTTTATTATTTGTAAACCATATCTTTTTATCTTTATAATCTGGTCCATATTCCATATCAGGAGTACAAACTATCTCTAAATATTTCGCATGCGCATTTCCACTAAGGAGAAAGCCAAAAAGTAAAACTAAAAAAATCTTTTTCATTATGGCAATCTACAAATTGTTTTTTTAGGAACCACAAAACATATTACACGAACATATCCATCACTCATTTGTTTTCCCAAGTAATATTGAACACTATCTTCTGTTGTTGTTACTCTATCTGTTCTATACAAAAATCCTAATTTTTCTAAATCAGTGACAGTCCTATTTTTAAGCCAACCATCAGTAATTTTTTCTTTAGTAAGTTCTTTTTTTTTGAGTTTTTCTTTTTCTAGTTTTTTCTTTAATGTATTAAAATCTGCAGAAAATGAATTTCCCTCGATATTAAAGAAGAAATAAAAGAAGATAAAAAATAAAGTAAATTTTTTCATTTATTAAAATATAGCACTGCTTATTATCATTTCTTTAAATAGTTTTCTTAAAGTCATAGATCCTCAAATTTTTTATATTTATCATAAGCTTTCGACCACTCTCTTTTGCAAAACCAATCAACGCCATACCCAATAATAAAACAAAAAAAAGCATATCTTGTGACAGCCGTTTGATTCATTTGAAACGGAACCAACATAATTGCACCAATAAAAGCTGACACAGCCCCAAAAACAAAAGAGGGGTAAGAGTGATTTAAATTATAAACAGGATGATCCAATCTATATTGTTTCTCCCATTCTTCTAATTTTTTTTGTTTTTTTTCTTTTTTTTTATACTCAATTTCAGATCGAAGTTTTTCATTCATTGTAATCCAGATTTATCAATTGATTTTTTTTTATATTTTAACAACTCTTGTTCTTCATTTAATTTTTTTTCATAAACTTTCTTGCGAAATAACTTATCTAAATCTGTCACCATATAACCGCGCAAAATATCATGTGAAAGTAAAATGTTTATATTCGGATCATCCCAATAATTTTTACAACTTGCCTCTAAATGAATAATAGGTTCTCTATGATCTCTGTTTGTGATGTATTTTTCTGGATTTATTCCATAATATTTTTCAGGAAAACCATCAAAATTATACCCCTCGTTTAAACCTGAATTCATTCTATATATCATTGAGAAACCTCTTTCACGTTTATGTTTTTCCTTAAAACTTTCATCATCAGCTACTAAATTTGTTTTAGATTTAATTCCATCATTAATAATGCTAATAAAAGGTTCAATGTATTCTTTACATCTATTAAATGCTTTGTTATTTTTGGAATAATCTAAATTTGTGCGTGAATTCCAATCTAAATTTTTATCTTCCTCATCTAAAAAATCTGAGAATTTTTTAGGCAGAACTCCAACTATCGAAAATATTTCGTATGAAAACGGATTGTAGTAAGCATAGTATTTAATAAAGTTTTCATTTTTACTAGGAGGAATAATTTCTATGCTATATCTCTTTAATATTGGTATATCAGCATCAATTTGATCTCCAACATAAAGTCCATACCTATCAGTTGCTTCTTGTGAACTATAAAACGCTAATTTTCTAACATCATCTTGAAAATGTATGCCAAAAAGAGATATTGTTTTAATCTTATTTAAATAATTCTGTCTTTTTATTTTAATATTTTTATTTTTTTCAATTCTTTGAGCTTCTATTAGATCTTCTTTTTTTTGTTTTGATATCCATCGATCAATATTTAAATAACCAAAGTAACAAACTATTATGATGATGGTACCCCATAATAAATTTCTGTTTTTAAACATTAATTAATCTTTCCACTCAACTTTTAGTAATTTATCAATTCTAACAAATGATTTTTCTATGTTGTTAATAACAAAAGATATTCTTTCTTCTGAAAGTTCAATAACTGGTCCTTGAACACTTTGCATATCAATTCGTGCTGCTGCAGATTTTAACAAATTATCTGAATTTATCATTGATGTTTTCATTTGATTAACAACTTGAGCTCTCTCATTTGCGTCAGGTATATTTTTAGAAACTCTATTAATAAAATCAAACATAACATCTCTTATTTTTAGATAGTCATCAGATTTAAATACTTGTTTGTTTCGATATGAGATTAGAGCAGATTTCCATAATTCCATTTGATACTGCATTCCATCACGGGTTAACTTTGCCATCAATCCTGTTGTTTCATAATAATCAACTATTTCATCTTTATTAGGTACGTCTTTCCAAAAATCCGTATGCATTTGCTTTGTAACTTTGCCTTGATCTACATTTAACGTTTGCTGAATAATGAACATTTGGTTTTGAGTCATAGCCATTAGCTGTGACGTAAAAGAAATAAATATAATTAATAATACTAATAGTTTTTTCATTAAAAAGGTGCCTCTGATTTAACTGCAAATCTTTTCATAACCTCGTCAATCGCTGACTTCTCTAATCCTCCAGTGAAACTTTCCTTGTCTTCAATGTCTAGTGTTGCAATAAACCAGTCTTTATTTTCAAGTTTAAAACCTAAATTTATTTTAAGATCTTTTTTTGTTTTATTGCCACTAATCATTGCTCCAATAATAGCACCAACCCCACCAGTTAATAATCCTCCTACTACAGCTCCACCAGTTTTCTTTAAAGCACTAGTTTCTTTAATAGGTTTTGAGTCTTGATCTAACAATTTAAATTCACTCACATCACTACAAGGAATTTCAAAATTTTTTCCTATTCCAAATATTTTTAAACCAATAATTATTTTATCTTTACCATTATTAAATATGAAATCTTTACCAATATATTCTTTCTTATTTGATTGAGTAATTTTTATAGGCATTAATTTTTTGGTACGTTACAATTATCTAATTTCCATTCCAATGATTTATCTTTGTAAACACCTTGTCCAAATGTGTTCACACAATTTTTTTGACTTTGAGTAGCTTTATTGTATCTTTCTTTGGCTAACCTATCCTCTGAAGTTTCTCGTGAACCATAAATACCTAAAATAACTAACCCAACAAATACTATGATTATCCATTTTAAAAATTTTTTCATAATTTATTTAATTCCAGTCACTATCCAATAGATAACCACTAGTGCTATTCCAGTATTAATCCATTTTTGAGTTGTGTTTCTTTCTTTAACAATAATAGGATCCATGCTGAAATTACAATAACCCCAAATTGCTATGACGATGATCACTCCAACAATTCTCCATAATGCTTCTTGTTCACTCATTTATTTACAGATCATATTTTTTTTGTTTTTTGAAATACTTTTTCTTTTTTACTCTTGGAAGATAACAAGTGTAAGTTACAAATAATTTTTCATCTTTTTCCAACCTAGTTCCTCTTGGAGGAGCTGTAACAATTTCTAATTCATAGCCACCATTATAATTCTTGTTTCTACTTAACCACATTTCTAGTTTTGTTTCATCTGCACCTTTAAAGGTCCAATAATAACTTTCATAACTTCTTTTTTTTAATTGTTTTTCTTCATCTGTTAATTTTCTTTGTCCAAAAGGTTTTGTTACATAATTATTACCTCTTTTAGTTCTTTGATATGGGTGAGGACCTATTTTAATTCCATCATGTTTTCCAACTCTAGGCTTTAATGGATAAAAGGTCATTCTTTTCCAAAACCTATCTAGTTTGAGACTTGCCATGGGCAACGTATCATCTTCATAATAACACACAAATTGTTTGGGTGATAGTTTGGTGTAACCAAATGCAATTATTAAAACAGTAATAATCCCAAATGCAATTTTCAAACCATTTCTATTAAGAAAACTTTTAGAACTAGCCATAACAAAACCTATCAAACAATCTAGCTCTACTCAATATTAAGGTTTCTAGTTTTAAATCGGATTACATTAGTGGTTCTGAATACTCTACCTTTTTCATCACACCTTCTAAACATACATCTTCCGTAAAAACATTCTAATTTATAAAGTTTGCCATACATCTTTAGAATAAATGGATATTTTTTTTTGGTTATCAACTTTTAGTCCAATCCATACTGTCTGCAACTTTATGAGCATACTCTTTGATCTGGTCCGTATCATGTATGTCATAATGGATATCTAAAGTGCTAGCCTTCTTATGACCAGTAAGCTTTCGGGCCTCTGCTGAAGATCCAAGTTTCTTAACTGATATACTAGAAAAGGTTTTTCTTAACATTCTAGGTACAATGTTTCTTATTCCAGTGTCTTCCATCATTGATTTCCAACATTCTCTATTAGATGTAATTCTTGTTTTTCTTGAGTTGATATAATCTTTACTAATTTCTAATGTTCCTGGAATTAACCAACTTTTTGGTGAGCTTTTAGGTGATGGAAACAACCAGGGGATAAATTTATATTTAGTTAATTTAGGTCTTTTATAAAGTTCTTCTAATTGGTTTAAGACAAATTGTACTGGTTCAGTAATAGTTATGTAGCCATCTTCTCTGCCTTTCATAGTACCAGAAGGTAAAACAATAATATTATCTATTCCATATGAATTATCTTTATTTCCTTTTGAATAAACATCAGTTTTTTTAAGCTTACTCAACTCTTTAAAGTGTTTACCAGATACCATTTCAATCATTAGACATTCTGCCTGAAAAGGATGTTTTGTATTTAGTTCCTGAAAACTTAACCACATTTTCTGCAAGTCATTAGGATCATTTTTTCTTCTGTTATACTTTGAGTTTTTAGAAGTTGAGATACCTTGTAGTTTCACTTCTAGTGCCTCTTTAGTTGTAGGATTTAAAGGTTTGGTTCTCCCCATGTATTTCTTTGAGTGAGCCCATAGAACCTGAAGTGCATAGATCATCTTCCTTTTAGTTCCATAACTTCTAGGAAATTCATCAATATAGTCATTGATTAGACCAGGTGTTAAATCCTCAATCAGATATTTGCTAAAGGATGGGTGGTCATACATTGAAACACCAGTTAACTCTTTACCACTTACTTTTTTTAATATTCCATGGCCTGAAGGAAATTTAGTGAATAAGTCATCCCAATCTTTAGGTTTTTTTGTATTGTAAACTTTACAACTTCTAAAGGTTATAAAGCCATTACCATACTCATCATCATCATGGTCTAATAGTTTGGTCCTTTTATTCTTACCTATTAGGTGTAAACAAATATCCATAATAGATTTACCAGTGAGTGTGCCTTCTCTTCTAATCTTTGGAAATCCTCCTTTACATAACAACTCAATACATTCACCAAGTGTCTTCATCTTTCTATTCTCAAGTTCAGCTTGAGTTACTCTTTGTTTCTGCTGTTTTGCTGTAATCTTGGGGGATTTAATCCATAACCCATTATCATCTGTGTGGGTCTTCATAATCTCAACTACTTTAGTTTGGCACTCTTTAATACCAAAGATATCAAGTCTAAATTCTCCAACTGTCCAACTATTTGTATTTCCATCAAACCAAAAATTTTGGTGAAAATACTTTTTTCCAGTCTTGTTATATTGAATTAGCTTTAATCCTTTTAAACCAGAATTTTCTAATTTAATTCCAACACTCTTACCTTTGACATTGTCAAAGTTAGCCTGGTATTTATTTATTGCGTAGTCTGTAAATTTAACAGAACGAATATCCTCATGTCTGTCTTCATGTTTGCTCTTGCTCATATTAGTAATGCTCTCCTTTTGTTATTTCTAATTTAGTAATTGAGGTTAAAAATTACCAATGAAATATAGAATTCTCGGACACACTGGGATTCTTTAGGACTTATAAAATGAGACTTTCTACCTTGGACTGGCCTATGCTATACACGGGTAATCCATATGTCATAAGTCCTGGTAATGTCTTCTTCATGCACATGATATTGATGGATTCTACCAGTAATTTAGCGATGAATTTAGGGGAAACGTATCTTGTAACAGAGAATGGTAATGAAAGATTAGGGAAACAAAAACTTGATTTAGTTGTCTTATAGGAGGTAATCCTCATGTTTGTCTTCATGTTTGAAAAAATAAGTAGGACCCAGTACAAAACTCAACTTTGAAGGGATTTTAGACCCCCACCACCCTTTTCTGGTATTAGGTTCCCTTATATCTAGTCTTATTAGGTTTGATCTAAACAGTTAAAGCCATTGAAAACTTATTCAATAAAAAAATATTTTACAAAAAATTTTACAAAAAAAATATTGGGATGAGTAAACTGGGAACCTTAAAAAAGGTGAGCACCGATAGAAAAAGTTCCCAGTAAAAGTTTCATTACTAAATGATGTTTTAAATATAGTGGGTAAAAAATATTTTACAAATGGTTAGTGTCCTTCAGTCTATGTCAAATTTCATAAGGACCTTTTTTAGGTTTTGATGGTCCTCTATTTGTGCTTTGATAACTACGATTATCTGTTGTGTTACCACCAAAATATTGTGGTGTCCCATATCCTTTATTACTGCCACAACTAAAGAGACCACTTGAGTAACTCTTTAAGTTCACTCCAGGTGTTCCTCCAAGTGTGTCTCTTCTTATGTTGTCACTCAAAGAGTACATAGTGTTAACCTTTAGAGACTTCTGTTTTTCTTCTCTTAACCACTCTTCAGTTTTCTTTTCTAAAATATGAATATACTTTTGATCTTCAGGTCTAATCTTGCCTTTAGCCGACATTAATTTGACCATTGCATTCCTGACTTTGAATTGTGGTGGTACTCTCTTCATAGTGCTACTTGAATATGCACCAGGCTTATCGTGATTACCTCTATTAATTTTTCGTTTAACTGGGGTCGGATATAGTGGGGTCGCCCCTATGTTTTCACGCACTGCCTCTTTGGTCTTGAAATAATATTGTCCGTTTTTGAAAATATAAAGGTCCTTATATTTACCTCTCTTCATATCTAATTTGACTGCGTTTTTAGATTTACCAATGGTTTTAGCAAACTCTAGTCTAGTTAGTATATATAAATTCTCATCTGTTTTCAGCATAACAAGTTAATGTAGTTCCCTTTAATTGACACCAGGTGACACCACCCTCTTTACACGCAGTATATAATAAACCTACCCTACCCACACTCACTTTGTGTCCTTCAAGTTTCACTTGGTGTGTGCATATATATAATTTAATCTTTAAGTATAGAGAGGGTCGGTAGGGTCGGTATTGAGTTTGTCTCCAGGTCTAAATTGTGACCCATCACCCCAGT
>Ga0233427_10002647_pt1 | contig 16580 bp, 22 predicted proteins | sample SI_118_April2016_5_FD_179885 | JGI IMG/M metagenome (GOLD analysis project Ga0233427, IMG submission 179885) | Seawater microbial communities from Saanich Inlet, British Columbia, Canada - SI_118_April2016_100_MG | ecosystem: Environmental > Aquatic > Marine > Inlet | place: Canada: British...
AGGAAATCGAGAGAAACCGGGGAAAAACAAAGTAAGCGGGGCCTGATTCGGAAGTGTATGTACCTATCGATAAGCAGAATCGATGGGGTTTAAGATGCCTTTCCTTGCCACTGGCCGAAAAATTGGATTAAATGCCGGTTATCAGTTAATTAGTAAAAATTATCTCACTTATCAGATAATTAACCACGAGCACCGCGTTTCTTTGGGAGAAGTGCGCGGCGCTGGCAACCGGAGGATAAATATGCACAAGTTTAAACGTGCGTTCTTGGCAGCAGTTGCGGCGATTTCACTGGTCGCAACGACCGGTGTGACCTCGGTCGTTCAGGCAGGCGAATGGCCTACTGAAAAACAGTGCAAGGCCGGAGCCGCCAAGGATGGAGACAACATCATCAAGGGCTGGTGTGTTGCGGTGAACCGAAGGGGCGGCAACTGCCTTGCCTGTCACCAGGCAATGGTGAATCCCTGGCCGGAAGGTTTTCCGCCGGGAGGCAATATTGCACCTCCGCTCGTAGCAATGGCAGCACGTTATCCAAATCGTGAAGATCTTCGTTCCCATATCTGGGATCCCACGGCAAAGAATCCTATCACCTCGATGCCGCCGTTTGGCAAGCACAAGTTGATCAGCGAAGAAGATATTGATCTTCTGGTGGACTGGTTGCTTTCGATTTAGGCGTTCGAACCTCCAGGCACTTGCGAAATAGACCAGTCTTGACTGGGCTTAGGTTTGGACTCGATATCCTAAGACACTTGGAAAAGGTAATGATCCAAACACCCGATTCATTCATCAAGAGAAGGCAAAAGTTATGAAACGCAGAATTTTTCTTAAAGGCTCTCTGGCGGCAGGCACCCTCGCGGTAGCCGCTGGCGCTGGCATGCTCACCCCGACACGGGTGCTCGCGTCGGCTTGGCCGAAGGCGGCGTTCGAGTCTGAAACTGAGGCCGAAGCGCTGCAGGCATTTTTTGGCACTTCAGAAGTAGAGCAAAGTGATCAGGTCTCCATCAAGGCGCCCCTTCAAGCCGAAAATGGCGCGGTCGTCCCGATTAAAGTAATGACTTCGCTAGAAGACGTAGAGGGGATCGCAATCTGCGCGATCAAGAACCCGAGGCCATACACCACTTCCCTGCGGGTTTCAGGCGGAGGTGGTGGGTTATACAGCACGCGCATCAAGATGGGCCAAACCTCTCCGGTAAACTGCTATGTGAAGGCAGGCGGAAAGCTCTACATGGCGTCCCAGGAAATCAAAGTCACCGTCGGCGGTTGCGGCGGCTAACTCGAAAGAATCAAGCAGGAGAAGTGTGATGGCATCGACCAAGATGAAGATAAAAAAGAGCAAGGGCGGGGGCTATGAGGTGATGGTGCTGGCTAAGCATCCTATGGAAACTGGGCTGCGCAAGGACAAGAAGACTGGCGAGAAAATTCCCGAGCATTTTATTGAAAACATGGAATTTGCAGTCAACGGAGAAGTCGTAGCGCAAGCAAATCTAGGCACGGGTGTGTCAAAGAATCCCCTGATTGGTGTAGGCATACCTAATGCAAAGTCGGGTGATATGGTGACCGTAAGCTGGGTGGACAACAAGGGTGAAAGCGACAGCGCGGAGAAGGCTGTCAAGTAGAACGCAACGCGCTGATGCGGGCATGATGCGACTACAAAGTCATCGTTCGGGCTCAGCGATCTGAGGAGAAGAAAATGAAGAAACTGGTGTCACTGACGCTAGCAGCGGGACTTGCTTTAGTAGGGGTATCAGGTGTGCAGGCAATTTCCGAATCAGAGATTCAACAGGATATTGAGACCTTTCAGGGTTATTTCCTAAAGCGTTTTCCGGGCTTGACCATTGAGGATTTCCAGGACGGTGTGAATGCCCTGCCACAATACGCCCACCGCCGAGCTAACTGGGAGCTGGCGATGGAATTCCCACCCTACGAGCCTGAGATGGAAAAGGCTGCCGAGGAGTGGAATGTGCCTTTTAAGAACGGTAAGTCGATGAATGACTGTGATTTGGCCGCAGGGAATACTTATCCGGTGTTTGATGCGGCGACAGGTGATCTTCGAACAATCGTTGGTGATATCAATGCCTGCCTCAAGGCCAACGGCGAAGATCCCATCAAGAACGTAAAACGGGCAAAGATGGCACGCTTAGTCGCCCACTACCGCTCCCAGTTCAACGGCGAAAGAGTTGCGGTAGATTTTTCTGACCCCGGCGCGCAGGCCTTGTACCAAAAAGGTCGACAGTTCTACTGGGCAAAACGCGGTCAGTTGAACTTTTCCTGTGCTGATTGTCATGTCCACAATGCCGGCAACATGGTGCGTGGCGATGTTTTGAGCGCTGGGTTAGGTCACGGCGTGGGATTCCCGGTATGGCGGACCAAGTGGCAGGTGGCCGGCAAGCCTTGGGGCACTATGCACCGTCGATACGGAGGCTGTAACAAACAGGTTCGCGCCCACCCGTTTGAGGCGCAGGGTGGCGAGTATAAAGCGCTCGAGTTCTATGAAGCGGTGATGAATACCGGTATACCGTTGAAGGTGCCCAGTCAGCGTCAGTAGGAAGCCGACGATACGACTGGGGCCTGACGCATAAGCACCGTTCGGCCCGGGTCAGAACCGACACAGAAAAACCTGGCCTAGCGGCCGGGTTTTTTTGTCGCGGAAGGTGGGCCATATTCCGGCGAGGCCCGACTGTGCCATCCAGTGCGATGGTTTGATCACCTAAACGAGGTATCGAGATGAGTCTTAACCGCAGAGAATTCATGCGCTTACTGGCGATGGCAGGCGCGGCCGGTATGACGGTTAATAGCCAAGTGTTCGGTGATGCTGGTGTCGAGTACGACCTGCCAACCTTTGGCAACTTGTCACTTCTGCATTTCACCGATTGCCACGCACAATTGATGCCGGTGCACTTTCGGGAACCCAACATCAATATTGGGATCGGAGATGCCTTCGGTCAACCCCCACACGTTGTCGGCGAGCATTTTTTGAAGCACTTTGACATCGCAGCCGGGTCCGCTAAGGCGCATGCCTTCACCTATTTGGACTTTGAAGCTGCATCGCGGAAGTACGGCAAGGTCGGTGGTTTCGCACACCTTGCGACGCTGGTGAAGCGTCTCAGGGCATTGCGGCCTAACAGCCTTCTGCTGGACGGAGGCGACACCTGGCAGGGGTCTGCAACATCGCTTTGGACTCACGGTCAGGACATGGTCGATGCGTGCAAGTTGCTCGGGGTCGACATCATGACCGGACACTGGGAGTTTACCTACGGCATGGATCGTGTCCGGGAGATCATCGACGAACATCTCTTACCAATCGAGTTCCTCGCGCAGAATATCATGCTGACCGAGGATGCTTCCTTCGAGGGTAAACCCGCGTTTGATGAAGAATCCGGACAGGTGTTTAAGCCCTATACGATACGGGAGATGAATGGGATTCCCGTAGGCATCATCGGCCAGGCCTTTCCCTATACGACGCTCGCGAATCCGCGTTACATGATGGAAGACTGGAGTTTCGGTATTCGTGAGGAACAGTGCCAGGAGATGGTCGATGCGGTGCGCGCGGGCGGCGCTCAGGTGATTGTGCTGCTCTCCCATAATGGCATGGATGTGGACCTGAAACTTGCGAGCCGGGTGACCGGGATCGACGTGATCCTTGGAGGTCACACCCACGACGGGATGCCAAAGCCGAGTCTGGTCAGTAACGCCGGGGGTAAGACGCTTGTTGTCAATTCCGGCTCAAACGCCAAGTTCCTCTCGGTGATGGACCTCGATGTCCGCGACGGGCGCGTGGCCGATTACCAGTATCGGCTTCTGCCGATTTTTGCCAATCTGCTGGAGCCCGACCCGCAGATGGCGTCTTTCATTGAGACTGTCCGTGAGCCCTTCAAGCAGCAGCTCGAAACGGTGCTCGCAACGACCGAGACCACGCTGTACCGGCGCGGCAACTTTATCGGTACTTTTGACCAGGTCATCGTTGATGCGCTCATGGAGGTGCGAGGTGCCGATATCGCCTTCTCGCCTGGTTTCCGATGGGGTACCAGCGTGCTGCCGGGTGACCCCATTACCGTTGAACATCTGATGGACCAGACCGGGATTACCTACGCTAAATCTACGTTGACGGAAATGACCGGTGAGAGGATCAAACTGGTCCTTGAGGATATCGCTGACAACCTGTTCAATCCGGATCCTTATTACCAGATGGGTGGTGATATGGTGCGGGTTGGAGGCCTTCGCTACGCCATTGATCCTGGAGCGCCGATCGGTAAGAGGTTGTCGGATCTGGAACTTAACGGCAAGCCTATTGATCCAGCGCGAAACTACAAGGTCGCAGGTTGGGCGAGTGTCAATCCTCAGCCCGATGAATTGCCTGATATCTGGGATGTTGTTGCAGAGTACCTGCGCGACCGGAAGGTGATCCGAGATATGACACCCAACATCCCGAAGGTAAAGGGGATTGCGGGTAATCCAGGTTACGCCGCACTCAAATGAGAATTTGATGGGCAGGTATCAGTGTGGGTATTTCTCGCTCAGGGGTTTAACAGAGTGGCTAGTGCAAAAAAGACCGGACTCAATACGGGCTCGAGTTTTCTGCGCATCAGACTCCCGACAGCGTCGCTGTTGGCAAAAAACGGCGTAACCAGGGGTTCCCCACAAAGACTTAGTGTAATCAAGGCGGTTTGCCGCTGACGTACCTGTCCGGCGTTTTTTGCTTCTGCTCTGTTTTGTGCAAAAGCCTCCGTCGACAACCCCGGGAAGGTGGCAACCGCATGCTGCAGAGCGCGCGCTGAGCGCGGTAGTGCTCCTTCGCCACGCAGGGGTTTACAGTATTCACCCAGTGCATTAAGTGTGTCGACGACGGTGTCCATGTCGATAGCCTGTTTCAAGGCACTTTCGACACAACGCAGAAAGTGCTTGCCTTGCACAGAGCTGGTTCGCGCCAGCAATGTCCCCATAGGTCCGGTTTCTTCCATGAAGGAGGCCGTGTGAGGGTCCGTCTGGGATTCAGGGCGCGCATCCAGGTACTGTGGCCCAGCGCTGAGGAAACCTACCAACCAGGCTACATGATCCTGTGCTTGGGCCCGTAGCCGTCCGATTTCCTGATCATTCAGCAGGTGGGAGCGCAGCAGCAGTTTTACGGTGTCGATAACGAGCCGGCTGGCGGTCTCAAACGGAAGATGATCCAGAAGAAAGTGTCCAAGCGTTGGGCCGGTGCTTCCGTTAGCGACGGCAGGGTGCGCGAGCATCAGGCGTGCCACTTCTGCGGTGGGCAGGCACCACCAGGCGCACCGAGCCAGTTCATCGTTAAGATTCCGCGAGGCTGCAACCGCAACGACGGCTTCCGGTTCTCCAAGACACAGTAATCTTGTGAGCCGGTCTGTTTCGAGAGCGCCGCTACGGGCCCAGCGTTGGATAAACACTGGGTATCCACCCGGCGTCCCAAGCGCTAGCACCGAAAGACTCTCACGCACTGCGCGAAGATAACGAACTGGATTGCCGGCGGGCTTAAGGTCGACACGGTGGGTCGTTTCCGCGGTCAACGCCTCAACGCACATTGCGTCTTCATTAATCCGGATAGCGAGGGCAGTAGTCGCCAGCACGTTTAATCTCAGAGTATCTTCGTCGACAAGTAGCATGAGGTATGTTCGATACTGATACCCACCCAAGGGGGATATCCCGATCCCGGTTCTCAGGGAGTAATATTGTCCGCGGTTTTAGGTCGTGGCTTCGTGGGAGGTATTTATGAATACGGTCTATTATGAAACGATCGATAAGTTGGAAAAGATGGGCGTGAATCCGGACTATCTCCAGGGATGGGTCGGTGGATTTTTGGGAAACCCACAGCGAGAAGAGCAGCGTGTGACGGAAGCATACTCAGCTGGTTATGAGGATGGCCAGAACAAGACCATCGACAGCGCTGCGGATTGGAAAGCAAGTTAACTCTCGGCTAGCGGTTTAGACCGCTGGAGTACTCTGAGCCAGACCCCCGCCGGAATGCAGATTCATCATTGATTTTGCCAGTTGCCTGACTACGTCTGGGCCGTCGATATCCATCACCTGGTCCATCACCCAGCGGTTGGTCTGATCGTTCCCCATAATTGCCTGAATGTGGTCACTGAATGCCCGTAACAGGGCATATCCAGGAACCCCGTCGCTGAAGCTGCACTCGCCGTAATGGCTGTTGCGACGATTGAGCGTATCGATGAACTGCTCACGGTAGTCGCCGCGCCCCAGCACCTCAGCTGCGTTTCTGTGAAATTGCCCCGCGCAGGCATGGGCAAGTGCTGGGACAAAAGTGGCGCGGTCAGGCGCTTCAAGCGTATCGAAGGCCAGACGGTCGGCGGCGTGCACCAGAAACACCAGGTACTCGCGAATTACCGCTACCCGTTGTACGTCATCCTGGTAAATAAAGTCTTCTGCATGCAGGTTGCGGCTAGCGGTCAGTGCCAACTGCCAGCAGACGTACCCCAGCGCCTGACCATTCTTCTCAGCTGATCCGGATTGTCCGGGGTTACGCCACCGGTCGCGAATTCGTGTTTTCATGATCGTTGCGCTCGCCCCGGATTTTATCTTAAGGTGTTACCCATGCCAGCGTTGCCTACCCCATGTTTGGATGCGGCACAGCATAACTGTGACGTCTCGGGCGCGTGGCACGCGGATAGTTATTCTTTTTACGTCCACCTCATGCAAAGACGTGAATACTTTCGCTGGGAGCGACAGTTGAGTCCTGACGTGGCGCTCGGTGTGGACGCAGTAGCTGAGTGGGTTTACCAACAAGAAAGTTACTGGGATACGCTGGAGGATGCATCCTACCGACCATTTTCCCTGCCCGGACAGCAGGTAGATGCCTTCGATGTCGATGCGGTGAATACGTGGTTGGTGTCGTTCGGTTATGGCTACAGTGCTGGCATCGGCCGATTCGGTAAACCGATTTTCTTTGTGGGTCGCCTGACTTTATCCAAATTAGTCGAGGCTTACGAGTAGTCGCTCATCCGCAGTAATGCTTCGCGGCTAAAGCAGGTGATTCCAGAGGGAGCCAGGCACTGGCTGGAAGGTGCCTCATAGATACTGAACGCCTTCCGTAAGCGCGCTGCCGGTTCAGGCGTTACCCTGACCACGGAGATGGTGGAGCGCCTGAAGTTCTAAATGCCAACCTCCACACAGTGGTGTTGCCTTAGCGTTTTGAACCCTTTTCCTCGTGGGCGAGGTCCACGACCTGTGTCGCAATGTCGTTATAAGATTCTCGAAAGCCTAATAGCGGGTGGTCGCTCCCCGGTACAAAGTAATCTTTAGGATCAACGCCGCCCTGCTGTTCCTGGGCAATGAAGTCCTTTTGCATCTTGAGCATCTTGCGGATCAATTCCTGTTTTTTGCTCATTCTTCTTATCTCCTGGTGCTAATTTTAATTTGCCAGGTTTTGGCCATCGCCTTTGCCTGCGCTCAGTAGCCGCCCTTGCGCATACTTTCGGGAAGCCCGGAAAGCCGCCCGGCCTGTTTGCTTGGATTTCCGGGGAAGAGCTCGAAGAGTTCTTTGTTGCTGACCTTGTGACCCCAACGCGCACTCATTTCTTTAATCAGCGTGCGGTTATTCGGTTGATTGCCGTTGTTGGAAAAATATTCCTCCCGTAGGTACTGGATGATATCCCAGTGGCGCTCATTCAGTTCCAGATCCTCTGCACCGGCCATGGCTCGGGCGACAGACTCAGTCCAGTCCTCTGGGTTTTCGAGAAATCCAGTTTCTGTGGTGACTATCGTTGTTCCATCAGCTTCGATCGACATGGTGAGCTCCTGTAGGCAGTAGCAGCATAATGAAATCGGGATCAGTTCTCGTCGTCGGCAAGCGGTGTATATACCGCAGCAATACTCTTATGCGGTAAAAAGAGGCCGCACCCCAGCAGGCGGTCGGGTCCAAGGCCGTTACGCTGCACCGCGACGGAGTCTTTAAGGCTGAGGTCGGCGATCAATAGGCTGCGGGTCACCATCGCTCCCCCAGGGGTGGTGAACCGGTGGATACGGCCGCACAGCATTTTAGTTGGGACGATGTCGAGTTCACTCAGCCACTGCGCGGCGTGTTCAAGAAAGACGGACTCATCGGCCTTAGCGTCGTTTACTCGTATGTGCCGGGCCAGCACCACGGCAAAGGGCGTGAGCGGGCGCACTCGGGCCTCGAGCAAGGTCACGGTGTGACCGTCAATCTCAAGTGTCTGGTTACTGAGCTTGCGCGCCTCCACGATGCAGTTTTCCGGCACTCTTAGCACAAAACGCGTACGCGCCGAGAGTTCGATCACACTGTTATCGTCGGGTTGTTGCCAGCCATTACCGGACTGGGCGCCGTGAATGAGATGAATGCCGGCGTTCGGCTCGTCTTTAAGCCAGGGCAGAGCCTGGATAATCGTTTGGCGCAATGTCCAGGCATGATCTATAGGCAGTTGCCGTCCACGGGTCCGGAAAACGAGATCGATAACGGCCCGCTGCGGGTCTGGCACTTTTGCCGCAGGGGTTTCTTGCCAGAAAGAAGGCATGGCCATAAATCCGGTCACTGCACCGGCAACAAGGCTTGAATCGCCTCGCGGTCGATCCACCAGTTATCCTGAACCAACACATCCACGACGTTACGAAGCCGTGGCAGAAAGCGGGCCGGATCATGGAGTTCCAGCCGTTCGATCCACTGGTCGAATGCTTTCTGGTCCTCAATACCACTATGGCGTCTGGCGACTGCGCCCAGCATCTGATTGGTAAAAAAGGACAGTGACTTATGTTCCTTACCTTCGCTGCGAAGCTCGACCACGTAAGCGGCGACAGCTGCGGCGACAGCAGCACCGTCTGAGTCATCGGGGGTTTCTTCAATGATGTCCTGCAGTAGAGCTACGGAGAGTTCCGGATCAACCGGAAAAGTTACCGCTAGCCACACACCGTGACCGAGCGCCACGAGGGCATCTGTTTCTCCCGACTGAAACATGATGCGCGCGGCCTCGATGGCCTCAGTCCAGAGCCGTGCTTTACAAAACCGGTCAAAGCAGCTTCGACCACTCTGCCAAGCATCGGGTCCGCGCTCAAGCGCAACGAGCAAGCGGCCCTCCTGGAGAGCCAGTTCACGCCATTCGGGCGACTCGAGTTCGATCTTACTTTCGTTTAGTCGATCCTGAACCGCTGCCAACTGCGCTTCGAAAGCGGCCGATGAGGTCGCGGACTCCTCCTGGGATTCAGCACCAAGATCGAAGCTCTCGCCAAGGTATTTCATCGCTATTGATCCCTATCGCCCACATCGACCGTGCTGGTGAAGACCGCTTCAAGCCGGTCTTCCCAATTTTCGGGGGTATCCGGATAGGGTGGCTTGACGTCCATTCGTAAAAAGCGGTCTCCCGCGCGCGCTTTCTGACGTACCAGCGAGACCAATTCCTCAAAAGAGGACGGCTGGTTTTGCAGGATAAGTTCGCTGATCCAGAGCATCGTGGCGGATAGCGTTTAGACTTTAAGCATGCGGCTGTACCGGCCCCGGTACACCAGCCGCATCTCACCGATCTGTTGCGAATCGTTGAAGGCTTCTCTTCGGTGCGGAACATTGGCACAGACGAGACCTTCTCCAGGCCTTAAACGACGACGGACGATCAGATCGCCCGACCCGCTTAGGATCTCTTCAAGGGCCGCCACGCCTTCGCGTGTCAGCGCGTCGTGTCTCCAGATGACGTTCTGTTTACGGGCGGTGTAGCGCATCCGAAGCACGCCAGCATCCCAGAAAAATACCGGGCCCGAGCATTCAGCCCGATCAGGACCGTCCTTCGGTTGGTTCTCGGGAATCGTCATGGCGTCTGGCTGGGAAAGCGCCTCTGCCAACCGGGGGTCCTGCTCAAGAAGGAGTCCGTAGATGATTTCATGATCCATCGCCTCGAGTGTGCCACCCTGCAGGGCCGGCCGTACACAGTGCAACAGCATCGTCCGGATGATTCGGTCGGGGGTATGGTAGTAGCCGTCGGTATGCCAGTTGAGTGGTTTGTTGGTGTAGGGAATGTAACGCTGGTGGGTGCCGATTTTCTCGACCTGAATCCTGCTGAGGCCGTCGGCATCGGCGCAGCGATTTTGGTCCGGGGTGCCAAGGCCAAGTTGGGCTGCAAGCGCCGCCAGGGCATCAGGGCCAACGGTACCCGGTGATTGGCAGCGATAAATGGCCATATTGGCGTGTTTGATCCGGAGAGCGAGTGCAGCACGTTCGTCGGTCGAAATCTGATACGGGTTTGCAATAACGACCACAAGATCGTCGATCGTTTGTCGGTAGTGGGTAAGACGTTCCTGCCAGCGAGTTGCCACACCGGCGCCCGACTGTTTTGCTTGGGTCCGAAGAGTCGGCACAGATGCGATGGTTGGATACATAGTGAGAAGTTTGACAAACCGCCTTATATCGTGAGGCTTGATTCTAGAGCGGTGTCTGTGTGGGAGAACTCCCCCAAAAGGTTGATCCTGCAAAGAATTTGGTTTGTACGGATAACCTTTGCCGAACGGGATTTTGCCAATCTCAGGCCCATCGTCGGTTAAGTCTATGATTTTAGGAACTTGTTAAGGATAAAGATCTTACTGCTATCAGATAATTTTTGTGCACTGCAAAAAACAACCTATCTCCAAGGGGATAAACCGAAGATTGTTACCGCATACCCCCCCGGGGAATGGTCTCAGCGGGCTCGGCGCATAGAATGATCCCAGGCACAAATCGTATGCTGCAAAGGAGTGCCATCAACGGTGCATACAAGTGATCAACGAACGGAGCGGGACGCACATGGCTGATAAAAAGCAACACGAAACCCCCATGCTTGATGAGCTTGAGAACGGGCCCTGGCCAAGTTTTGTCTCGGGCATCAAGCGTCTTCGGGACCAGCACCCTACCGAACGTATCAACGGCGTGGCCAACGATCTACTGGGGCAGTTGGAGCACTCCTACGAAACACGCAAAGGTTACTGGAAAGGCGGCACAGTCAGCGTCTACGGTTACGGTGGAGGCATCATTCCGCGTTTTTCGGAGGTGGGTCAGCAGTTCCCCGAGTCTAAAGAGTTCCATACGCTCCGTGTCCAGCCGCCGGCGGGCAATCATTACAGCACCGACATGCTACGCCAGCTGGCAGACAGCTGGGAGAAGTGGGGCTCGGGTCTTGTGACCTTTCACGGACAGACCGGCAATATCATGTTCATTGGTGCAACCACCGATAACACCCAGCACTTTTTTGACGAGATCAACGATTACGGTTTTGATCTTGGCGGTGCAGGGCCGTGCGTGCGTACCGCCATGTCCTGTGTGGGCGGAGCCCGCTGTGAGCAATCATGTGCCAATGAGCACAAGATCCACCGGACCCTGGTGAACAACTTTACCGATGATGTGCATCGACCGGCCCTGCCCTATAAGTTCAAGTTCAAGGTCTCTGGCTGTCCCAACGACTGTATGAATTCAATCGAGCGCGCCGACATGGCGGTGATAGGAACCTGGCGCGATGACATGAAAGTGGATCAGCAGGCCTGGAAGGATTACGTTGCCGAAAAGGGTCGCCAGCACACTATCGACAACATCATCACGCGCTGTCCGACGCGCTGCATGAGCCTTAAGGACGACGACTCTGTCGAGATCGACAACCGTAACTGCGTGCGCTGCATGCACTGCCTGAACGTGGTGCCCAAGGCGTTCTCCCCGGGAGACGATAAGGGCGTGACAATCCTGATGGGCGGCAAACGGACGCTTAAGATTGGTGACCTGATGGGCACCGTTATCGTGCCCTTCATGAAACTCGATACGGAAGAGGACTACGAGGCCATCACCGAGATCGCAGAGAACACGATCGATTTCTGGGCGGAGAACGGCCTGGAGCACGAGCGCTGTGGCGAAATGATTGAACGCATTGGACTGGTGAACTTCCTGGAAGGGATTGGCATAGAGGTGGATCCGCACATGATTGCCGACCCAAGACAATCTTCTTATGTCCGGATGGATGGCTGGGATGAAGAAGCGGTGAAGTGGTTTGAGCGACAGACCGAAACCGCTCAGTCGGCAGCAGGTTGAGTTAACGGCGAACTTCGCCCCGAAACGAACTCTTACGGGAGAGAAAGATGGCTAAGGACATGCGGCAGCCGATTGAATCGGGTTGTCCCGACGGTTTTCAGTATATGCACCCGCTGATGGTAAAGAACTTCGGCCTGTGGCGCTGGCATGATCATCCTCGGCCTGGCGTGCTTCGCCACGTCGCCGATAGTGGAGATGAAGTCTGGACCGTCAAGGCGGGTACGCAGCGCATCTTGGACGTGTTTACCCTTCGTAAGTTGTGCGACATCGGCGATGAATACGCCGACGGGCATGTGCGGTTCACGATCCGCAGCAACATTGAGTACATGGTCGCCGACGAAGCCAAGGTCGAGCCGCTGATCAGCGCGCTTGAGGATGCTGGATTCGTTGTCGGCGGTACGGCCAATTCGGTCGCCATGATCGCGCATACCCAGGGATGGCTGCACTGCGATATTCCGGGCACGGATGCGTCCGGCGTGGTCAAGGCGATGATGGATGAACTCATCGATGAGTTCAAAAATTGCAATATGCCCAACCGGGTACACATCACGACTTCCTGTTGTCAGATCAACTGCGGTGGCCAAGGGGATATCGCGATCAATGTGCAGCACACCAAGCCGCCCAAGATCAATCATGATCTTGTGGCGAATGTCTGTGAACGCCCATCGGTCGTGGCTCGCTGCCCAGTGGCCGCTATTCGCCCGGCGCAGGTCAACGGCAAGCCGACGCTGGAAGTTGATGAGAAAAAATGCATTTGCTGCGGGGCCTGCTACCCGCCTTGTCCGCCGATGCAGATCAACGATCCGGAGCACAGCAAGTTGGCTATCTGGGTAGGCGGTAATCATTCCAATGCGCGCAGCAAGCCCAGTTTTCAGAAACTGGTTGCATCAGGCGTCCCGAACAATCCACCGCGTTGGCCCGAAGTCACAGCGATCGTCAAACGTATCCTGCAATCCTATAAGGAAGATGCCCGGGACTGGGAGCGTATCAACGACTGGATCGACCGTATCGGGTGGCCGCGCTTTTTCGAGATTACCGGATTGCCGTTTACCAAGTTCCATATCGATAACTGGCGTGGCGCACGCAAGAGCCTCAACGCTTCGACCCATATCCGGTTCTAGGCAGGCTCAATGAAGTTTTCTGTTATGGTGAGCGAGGGGCCGTATACCCACCAAGCCTCAGACAGCGCCTATCAGTTCATTCGGGCAGCTCTTGCAGCGGGTCACGAGATTTTTCGTATTTTCTTCTATCATGACGGGGTGAATAATGGCACCCGGCTCACCACGCCGCCGCAGGACGATCGGCACATCGTTAATCGCTGGAGCGAGCTTGCCACTGAGCATGAACTGGATCTGGTGTTGTGTGTTGCGGCAGCGCAGCGCCGTGGCATTGTGGATCCGGACGAAGCCAAGCGCAACGGCAAGGATGGCGACAATATCGCCCCGGGGTTTCGCATATCAGGTTTGGGCCAGTTGATCGAAGCGGGTATCGAATCTGATCGGCTTCTGGTGTTTGGCGACTAGGAGGCGGTTTGTGAGTGGATCCAAGAAATTCATGTATATCAACCGTCACGCGCCCTGTGGCACGGTCTATGCGGTAGAAGGTCTCGAAGTCGTACTAATCGGTGCCGCGTTTGAACAGGACGTATGCATGGCGTTTATTGGTGACGGGGTCTTCCAGCTCAAACAGGATCAGGATACCGCTGACACCGGTATGAAAAACTTCTCACCTGCCTATCGGGCGCTGGGGGACTATGAGGTGAACCGGCTTTATGTGGAGCGTGAATCACTTCAAGAGCGGGGGCTGACAGAAGAAGATTTGATGCCCCTGACCTGGGAAGATGAAGACGAAGACTGGACAGAGAAGTCATCTATTCATGTCGTCGATCGGGCGCAGCTTTCAGATCTGATGGAAGAGCAAGACATTATTTTGAATTTCTGAATTCAACACGAACCGATGCTGCATACTGTTAATAAATCCCCGTTTGAGTCATCGAGCCTCAAAACCTGTCTGTCGTTCGCGAAAAGTGGTAGCGATGTGCTTCTGATCGAGGATGGCGTGTATGGTGGGTTAAGCGGGAGCGCCCATACCTCTTGGGTGGCAGAAGCGCTTGGGGACGTGCGCGTGTATGCGCTGGAACCAGATCTTAAAGCCCGGGGGTTGTCTGGAGACAGACTCATTCCGGGCATCGAGGCGGTGGGCTACGACGGTTTTGTCGAACTGGCATGCGCCAACGACAAGATCCAGAACTGGCTCTGACATTATTTATAAAAGCAACAGGAGGCCGAAAATGGCATTTGAATTAAACGGCAAGACCTACGAAACCGATGAGGAGGGATACCTTGCCAACCTCAGCCAATGGGACACTGACGCGGCGGTGTACATGGCCAAGGAAGACGACTGTGATCTGGACGAGAACCACTGGCAAGTCATCAATTTCCTTCGGGAATACTACGATGAGTATCAGATCGCCCCGGCGGTTCGGGTACTGACTAAAGCGATTGGGAAAAAACTGGGTAAGGACAAGGGCAACAGCAAGTACCTGTATGAGCTCTTCCCTTATGGGCCGGCGAAACAGGCTTGTAAGTATGCAGGTCTGCCCAAGCCCACGGGCTGCGTCTGATATTTTTTTCTAAAGCGAGAACCTGCGCCGGCCGAGCCGGCAACAATTATGAGCACTGAGCGAAGGGAAGCCGACCAGCGTCCGCTGATGCGATTTCCGCAGGCAGGGCCCCCTTGTTGCTAGGCGCCATTTTTGCGGGCCTGTTTTATCTCGCGACCGCTGTGTTTCTGGTGGGTGTGGGGTCCACTGTGGCGCGCTATGCTCGCACCCCCGCACCGCTAGTGATTCCAACGACCCCGGCACCGACTACATACGCTGGGGTCTTTGCCCGGATGTTTCGTGAAGTGGTGTTCTTTGAAAGCCTCTTCAAAGGAAGTAAGTGGAGCTGGCTTTTTGGCTGGTTGTTTCACTTCGGTATGCTTATCGTGATCGCGCAACACCTTAGATATTTCACTCAACCCGTATGGTCTTGGGTGATGATGATTCAGTGGATTGGGTCGTACGCAAGTTTTGCGATGTTCGTGGGTCTGGGTGGCTTATGGGCGCGCCGTGTTTTGGTTGATCGTATCCGCTATATCAGCGCGCCTTCCGATCACCTGATGCTGGCCCTGTTTTTGGCGATTACAGGATCGGGGCTCCTGATGAAATATGTTGACCATACCGATATTGTGTTACTGAAGGCATTCACACTAGGACTGATAACGTTTTCCTGGCAACCGCTACCAAATGATTTAGTACTTCTGGTGCACCTATCACTGGTGATCATTCTGATGCTGATCTTCCCATTCAGCAAACTACTGCATGCGCCAGGTGTTTTCTTCAGCCCGACTCGCAACATGCGGGATAACCCGCGCGAACGCCGTCACGTTGCGTCGTGGACGAAGGACCTGCCTAAGAGCACAGACAGCGCCGACGGCACATAAACCCAGTCGCGGATCATGGCCAAACCTGAATTCGAAACCCCGACCTTGAAAGAATGGGTCAGCACGCCTGCTGTGCAGCCAGACGCAATGGCCCACAGTCGACCGTTCGTCGCAAAGCCTGAACACCAAGCATCGTTGGGTTTCCCCGGTGAACTGGTGGAGAACTGGCAGGAGGTTGCGCTGGACAAGATGGGTGAGCTGCTCGGGCGGTATCGGTCGCTGCAGGTCTTCATGGATGCTTGTGTCAAGTGCGGCGCGTGTACCGACAAGTGTCACTATTACCTCGGTACGGGCGATCCCAAAAATATGCCGGTGGCGCGTCAGGATCTCATGCGCAAAGTGTACCGGCGCTACTTCACAACGGCAGGAAAGTGGTTTCCAAAACTGGTCGGAGCCGTCGAGCTCAGCGAAGAGGTAATCAACGACTGGTATAGCTATTACCACCAGTGCTCAGAGTGCCGGCGCTGCTCGGTTTATTGTCCATATGGTATCGACACTTCGGAGATCACCATGGCAGGTCGGGAGATCCTTGCCACGATAGGTGTCGGTCAAAAATATTCCAACGAGATCATCGGCAAAGTGCACACCATAGGTAACAATCTTGGCCTGCCAGAACCGGCTCTCGCGGATACCCTTGAGGGGCTCGAGGAAGAGATCGAAGAAGACATCAGTGTGCCGGTGAAGTTGCCGCTGGATCAGGCGGGCGCCGATGTGCTGCTGGTGACCCCCTCGGCAGATTTCTTTGCTGAGCCTCATGTCGACGGATTGATTGGTTATGCCAAGGTATTCCATCAAGCTGGCATCAGTTGGACTTTAAGTTCTTATGCCTCGGAAGCAGCCAACTTCGGCATATTCATCGGCAATTACGAGAATATGCAGAAAGTTGCGCAGCGCATACGCCAGGCGGCCCTCGATTTGGGTGTCAAGCGTATCGTGATTGGTGAATGTGGTCACGCGTGGCGTGTGGCTTACAGTTTCTGGAACACCCTGATCGGTCCCTTTGACTTTCTGGACCCGGCCTACCCGGTTCCGCAGCATATCTGCGAGTTCACCCATGACCTAAATCAGCGTGGC
>Ga0233427_10002653_pt1 | contig 16573 bp, 19 predicted proteins | sample SI_118_April2016_5_FD_179885 | JGI IMG/M metagenome (GOLD analysis project Ga0233427, IMG submission 179885) | Seawater microbial communities from Saanich Inlet, British Columbia, Canada - SI_118_April2016_100_MG | ecosystem: Environmental > Aquatic > Marine > Inlet | place: Canada: British...
TTGATCCGGTTAAAGCACTAGAAGCACATATGGATGGATTTGATGTAATGCCAATGTCACAAGCTGCAAAAATTGGACAAATTTTCATTACAACTACAGGAATGACTAGCGTAATTAGAAAAGAACATCTTCTTTCTATGAAAGATGGTGCGGTAGTTGGAAATGTAGGACATTTTGATGTAGAAATTGATACTAAATTCCTATTAGAAAAATCAAAATCAGTTAGAGAGGTAAGACCGTCATTAGACGAATGTATCTTAAGAAATGGAAGAAAAATCTACTTAATCGGTAAAGGGCGATTGGCAAATCTTGTTGCAGCAGAAGGACACCCACCAGAGGTCATGGCACAGTCATTTTCAAATCAAATATTATCATTATTGTACATCTTGAAAAATCATAAGAAGATGGGTAAAAAGACTATGATTGTTCCAAAAGAAATTGATAGACAAATTGCAGTTGATGCATTAAGAGCAATGAATGTTAAGATAGACAGTTTAACAAAAGAACAAAAGAAATATGCCGAAAGTTGGTAACAAGAATAAGTAAATAAAGAACATTATTTCAAAACCATTTAGATGACATGGACTAAAGTTGCTGAAAAAGGCGACATCCAATCTGGTTCAAGTAAAGAATTTGAAGTAGATGGGAAAAAAATTGCAGTTTTTAATCAAGATGGTTTTCATGCATTAGATGGAATTTGTCAACATCAAGATGGATCTATTGCACCGAAAGGAAAAATTGAAGGAGACATAGTTGAATGTCCATTACATTTTTGGCATTACAATATCAAGACAGGGGAATTAATGGATTATCTAAAAGGTGTCAAATTACAAAAATACGAAGTTGATATTCGTGATGACGGCATTTACGTTGATGCATAATCTGGTAGACTTTTTATGAGATTGTTTTAAGAAGAATCTGTGAATCAAGACATTCTTGAAGATGTAGTTAAAGGTGTCAAATATGAAGATGCAATTAACAGAATTCAGAATAACATCAAAGAAAAGATTTTGGAAACTAATACTGAAGGAGTAGTCTTTGGGTTAAGTGGAGGTATTGATTCGGCAGTAATTGCGTATATGTGTAATAATGCAGTCAAAGACAAAACACTAGCAATCATAATGCCAGATTCAAAAATTTCGCCAGAATCAGAAACAAATGATGCAATACAAATTGTGGATGAACTAGGAATTAATTATAAGCTATTAGATATTAATTTAATTCATAAAGAGTACAGTAAAGTTATAGAACCAAATGATATGGCGTTAGGAAATCTTCGTGCACGAATTAGAATGAATGTATTGTATTACTATGGAAACTCTAAAAATTTACTAGTTTTAGGTTCCAGCGATAAAAGTGAATTCAATATAGGATACTTTACAAAATTTGGAGATGGTGCAGCAGATGTTTTACCAATTGCGTCACTCTATAAAACACAAATTCGAGAGATGGCCAGACATCTAGATATTCCAAAATCAATCATAAATAAAAAAAGTAGTCCGCATCTATGGCCAAATCATGAAGCAGAACATGAGATTGGGGCAACGTATGAAGAAATTGATACGATACTTTACTGCATTTTAGAGTTGAAACTTCCTATTGACAAAATAAGTGATACAGCAGGAATTAGTGAAGAAAAAGTGCAGAAAATCTACCAACTATACAAAAAAAGCAAACACAAACGAATAACAGCTGAGATACTTTAGAAAAACGGATGAGTCAAATTAGAATTCATGATACTCTAACAAATTCAAAAAAAGAATTAGAATTTTCAGATAAGGTAAGAATTTACCTTTGCGGGGTGACAGTTTATGATCAATCCCACATTGGACATGCCAGAACAATAATAGTTTTTGATACATTAAGAAGATTCCTTGAGGCAAATGGAACTCAAGTCGAATTAATTCAAAATTTTACAGATGTTGATGATAAAATAATTAATCGTGCAAAAGAACAAGGTGAATCAGCAAGCGGATTATCAAGCAAGTACATTCAGACCTATTTTGAGGATTCAGATAGATTAAACATCAGAAGAGCTACAAATTATCCAAAAGCAACTGAACATATCGATGATATGATAAATCTAATTCAAAAATTAGTTGACAATGAATCTGCATATGTATCTAAAAATGGAGTATACTTCCGTGTTTCAAAATTTTTAGAGTATGGAAAATTATCAAAAAAGAAAACAGAAGATCTAGAAAGTGGTGCCAGAATAGAAGTAGATGAATCAAAAGAAAGTCCTTTAGATTTTGCATTATGGAAATTTTCTGATGAACAACCAAGTTGGGAAAGTTCATGGGGAAAAGGAAGACCAGGATGGCACATAGAATGTTCAGCAATGAGTATCAAGTATTTAGGTAAAAATTTTGAAATACATGGAGGAGGTCGTGATCTAATTTTTCCACATCATGAAAATGAAATCGCACAATCAGAATCATTCACTTCAGAACAATTTGCAAAGATTTGGATGCATGCAGGAATGATTACCATAAATGGCGAAAAAATGTCAAAATCAATTGGAAACGTCAAGTCAATAAATCATGTTTTGGAATCATGGGGACCAAATGTAGCAAGACTGTTTTGTGTTTCAGGACATTATTCAAAGCCAATTGATTATACTGAAGATCTCTTAAAAGAAAATCTAATCAAATTACGACAAATTGAAACATGTTATTATGAATTAAGATTGGCAGAAGGAACGCAAGAAACAGAAGATGTATCATCATTACTTGAAGATTCAAGAGTGAAATTTGACGCTGCGTTAAATGATGATTTTAATACCCCACTTGCATTATCTGTGTTTTTTAATATGATAAAAAATGTCAATAGTTTAGCTGCTGAAGAAAAAATTACTGAGAATATATCTGAAAAAATGCTACCGGTTTTGGAATACATGCTCGACGTATTAGGATTAAAGATTCAAACGGTGTCAGATGAAGAAATAAAATCTGTGTTTGCTCTAATTAAGAAAAGAGAAAATCTCAGAGAACAGAAACAATTTGAAGAAGCAGATAAAATTAGAGATAAGATTGCAAGTATGGGAATTTCATTAATTGATCATAAAAATAGAACTATTTGGATGAAAAAAGAAATAATCAAAGCTGAGAAATAGCCAAAGACAATTTATCGACAATATTTAATAATGATTTTGACGTAGACCAAGTCCATTAGTGAAAGTGCCGTTTTTTGGCAAAAAATGAGATGGACCTTTTTTTCCTCTCTTTTCCACTAGTGGATTATTTTATCACTAAGACAGGAGGTTTTGATTTGTGTAGAACGAATTGAGACGTACTTCCAAAAAATAGTTCTTTTGCAGAACTTCGTCCTCGAGAACCAATGACAACCATATCAATTTTATTTTTTGATGAGTTTGCAAACTTTGCAAGTTCATATCCAGGATTTCCATATATAATTTTTTGAACAAATTCAACTCCAGCGTTTTCACATTGCTTTTCTGCAATTTCCATCATAGATTTGACTTGTCTTTTATGATCTTTGTTAAAACGACCAGAAGTGTCAAAATCACCTTTTGGAGGAGCGTATACAGAATGTACAGCAACTATTTTGGCATCACACATTTTTGCAAAGTAAATTGCAGACGATAAGCCTCTAAAGGAATTTTTAGAATTATCAAGAGGAACCAAGATTTTTTTAACGGATGTAGCCATGTTACAATGTATTCCAGTGGCATTTAAAAAAGAGGCGCCGGGAGAGGGATTTGAACCCCCGTGTGCAATGCACAGACGCTATCCTGTTTTGAGATTTCGAGGCGTCCGCCTTGGACCAAGCTTGGCTATCCCGACATGCAAAGTAGGAATTTCTAGTATAATAATCGAATCAGTAAACAAAAAAACCAGTAAGTATTGAATGATTGTATGGGATTAGATCTTAAACCATTACTTGTTAGAGAGAAAACACAGCTTGAATCTTTTACAAATAAGATTGTTGCAATTGATGCGTATAATGCAATCTATCAGTTTTTAGCGATAATAAGAGGTCCAGAGGGACTTCATCTGACAGACTCTCAAGGAAGAGTTACAAGTCATATCACAGGACTCTTGTTTAGAAACATAAATTTTCTTTCAATTGGAATTAAACCAGTTTATGTATTTGATGGGAAACCACCTTCTCTAAAATCAGCAGAGATTGAAAAAAGAAAGCAAATCAAAAAAGAGGCTACAGTGAAATATGAAAAAGCGATTCATTCAGGAAATATGGAAGATGCAAGAAAGTTTGCACAGCAAACTACATCTATGAGAGATGGAATGGTAGAAGATTCAAAGAAATTACTTGATTTATTTGGCATACCACATATCCAAGCACCATCTGAAGGAGAAGCAACCGCTGCAAGTCTAACAACAACAGGACTTGCATATGCATCTGCAAGTCAGGACTTTGACTCCATTTTATTTGGCGCTAAAAGATTAGTTAGGAATTTCACAAATAGTGGTAGAAGAAAACTACCAAATAGAAATTCATACATCGAGGTTTTACCTGAAATAATTGAATATCAAAAAAATTTAGACAGTATGGGATTAAACAGGGAAGAACTTGTTGATGTCGGTATTTTGATTGGTACAGATTTTAATCCAGATGGATTTGAGCGAGTTGGACCAAAGACTGCAATGAAGATGATTAAACAACATAAAAGACTAGAAGATATTCCTCAGATCCAAGAACAATTAAATAAAATTCCATTTGATCAGATAAGAAAAATTTTCTTAGAGCCAGATGTATCTAAAATAGATAAAATTGAATTTGGAGAACCAGACTATGAAGGGATTGTCAAATATCTATCAGAGGAACGGGATTTTTCAAAAGACAGGGTAGAAACGTCATTAAATCGATTAAAAAAGAGTCTTGAGAAGAAAAGTCAGACATTAGAACAATGGTTTACTTAGACAAATCTTCACTAGAACAAGGTATATTCACTATATTTTATGGAAAATCAATCGGTTCCTTCTTCTAAACCGTTAGTTAAATCCGAAATACCTAGTATAACCAATATGCAACAAAGAAGTGTTATACTATTTCATTCTGCAATAAAATCAAAATCTACTCAAGAAACTTATGATACAAACTTGAGGAAATTTTTGGATTATTTTATTATCAAAAGTTATGATTCACTCTTGAAGATAAAGCCAAGAAAGACACAAGAGATGATAGAGGACTATGTTTTACATCTAAGAGGCAGGGAATTATCCAAAAGTTCTATCAAAAGTACAGTTTGTGCATTAGAATTATTCTATTCTATGAATGACGTTATGCTAAACTTTAAGAAAATTAAGAAAATGTACCCTCAAGCAAAAAAGCCAAGAAACTCGAATCCATATACGACAGAACAAGTTAAGCAGATGATTCACGCCTTTGCAAGAGATCCAAAGTATATCGCCCTAGTTCATTTTTTATCAGCAAGTGGCGTAAGAGCAGGTTTTGCACAATATTTGAAGATAAAACATCTTCAAGATATGCCGAACGGTTGCAAATCTGTAAAAGTTTACGCTGATGAAAAAGAGGAATATTATACATTCATTCACAAAGAGGCAGTTACAGCTCTAGAGTATTATTTTGAGATGAGAAAAAAACAAGGCGAGATACTTGAGGAGGAATCTTATGTTTTTGTCAAAAGAGGAGATAAGAAAAAGCCGTTAAGTCAATTAGACATTACTGGAAGATTTGCCCATACAATCAGAACCTATCTGCCTCAAGGCGAGATGAAAGATGGAAGATATGACACTGCCTTAGTTCATGGTCTAAGAAAGAGATGGAATACTATTATGAAAAATAATCAAGAAATTAATCCGTTGATGATTGAAAAAATGTTTGGTCATTCTTCAAGATTAATCCCTCTTGATTCTGTTTATCACAAGCCAAGTTTGGATATTTTATTTGAAGAATATCAGAAAGGAATTTCAGATTTAATGCTTGATGATAATGAACGATTAAAGATAAAAATTCAAAATCAACAGTCAGAACTTGAGAGAATTAGGGAAAAAGACGAGCAAATAACCACACTGCAGGAGCAATTACATGAGGTTCAGAAGCATTTGAAGGAATTAGCGACTAGAGTCAGTTAAGATTTTCTAAAACCGCTAATTAGGCATAGAACCCCAATAATTCCAAAAACTTACATTATAAAAATAAAAAAAATAATTGATGTTAGATAGAATTTCAAAATGCATTTCTTGTGAAAGTACAGATATTCAATATTATGCAGATCATATAATATTAAAAATTCCAATTTACATATGTCAAAATTGTAAATTATACATTACTGGAAAATCCCAAAAAGAATTGAATGAAATATTAGAAAATTTTTATAAAAATGAATATTGGGATAAAAATAGGGATTCAGGTCTTACCGATCTGCATGATGATCCGTATTCTATAGGTAGAAAAAAACTATTTCTCTCTCAATTCAAATACATGCAAAATTTTTTAAAAAAAAATTCTAAAATTTTAGAAATTGGTAGTGGTCATGGTGAAACATTAATTGAATTTGATAAATTAAGTTTTCATGTTACTGGCATTGAACCTGATGCCAAAAATGTGAAACACCTTTCTAAAATTTTGAAAAACTCAAGAATAATACAGACAAGTGTTGAAGAATTTAAAACAGACGAAAAATATGATCTCATTTGGATGAGTCATATTTTTGAACATCTTTCAGATCCTATATCTTTTCTAAATAATATTAAAAAAAATATGAACAAAGATTGTATCTTGTTTATTGAAGTACCTAGTGTTACAAAGAAAAATGATTATAGAAAATTCAGGAGTGCACCTCATGCTTACAATTACTCCTCAACAGCATTACAAAACCTACTTAAAAAAACTGATTATAAAATAATCTCATGCGACCATTTTGGTTCTCCTAAAAAAATAAATGGATTGATAAATAAAATTTTCAAAACTTTACTCAAAAAAGATTTTTATAAATATTATCCAAAAATGCGTCTTACACCAGAAACTGGTGAAGATATTAGAATAATTGTACAAAACATAAAATAATATTTTTTATCCTGCAGACTTCACATTAAATCATACATATGGTTTAATTATATCTAAAATCTAGACGTTAAGGTTCCAAGTTCTAGTCTGTAATTGGATAAACTGTGCTAATCCTTCGTGGTCTTTAGTGTGATTTTTCATCACTTTGTTTATCTCACTAGAAATAATGCCTCGAATTTTCTCCATTCTTGAATTTGCTTTTTGTGATGTAATTATTTTGAATGATAAAGCGTATTGAAATTTAATCAAGTGTTGCATCAAGTAGTCAATCTGCATAGAGAACTGCGACAGGTCCGACCAAAGTTCCTTGTTAATTGGTCTGAATTGATACACTAATTGACCTTCATGATAGGTTTTGGTCTTGGTTTTTTTGAATAATTTCTTATGTTCCTGGAGTCGTGAAACTGTTTCTTGTAATTGGTCTTGTTGAAATTTCAAAATTCCATTCCAAGTAATATCATCTAATGATGTATCTACGGTTCTAACTATGTGCCTATTTCCTTCGGGTTTTAGGTGTAAATTGCCTTTAGAAACTAATCGATCTATTGCATTAAAACAATCTTGTTTTTGTGAACCTGTTTTACGCCATATTTCTGATTTAGACATAGGACTTGTAGCAATTTGTAAAATTTCTTGCTCTAAATCTGAATTAGTCAATCGGTTCCTTCTGCAGAACCGTTAGTTATATGCATTATACCTCTTATCTTTGGTATGGAAACAGACTCTAGACAAGCCACAACACTAAAGGTAAAAAAATCCACAAGGGATAGATTAGCAAATCTTTGTAAGAAAGATGAGACATTTGACGAGGCAATTCTCAAATTGCTTAACGACTATTCTAGCCACGAAATTCCACAAGATGAGGTTATTGTAGATGACTGATGAAACTTTGGAAACTCCTATTTTTTGCAAGAACTGCAAGAGAACCCTAGCAGACCATACCAAACTTGAGTTAATTCTGTGTGCAATTCAGTTAACTGATGTAGTACAGAAAGGATATGAATAATGAAAAAGGAAAGGATAACAGAAGTTATCCACATCTTTTTCCGATTATTGACTAATCAATTTATCAAAACAAAATTTTCTATTAAGAATATCTTAAACGAGGTATAGCAAGTATGATTGCATCAAGAATACGAAAAACTGGACTTAGTATTCGATTGGCACCTGATTTAATGAAAATAATTGATGAACTTGCAGTATCTGAATTTGAAGGAAACGTCAACAGAACAATAGTTTCACTTGTTCAAGGTGGTTTAAAATTAAAAAAGTTTGAACAAACTATTCGAGACAATCCAGAAAAATCAGACGAGATCATAAACGAGATGAATGAAAAAATTGAAAATGAATCTGTTTATGATTGGTTAGACAATCTAACAGACAGACAGAAAAAAGGAATTGTTGAGTATATCCAGACGACTAAAGATTAGATATACAAAGTATATCCAAAGTATATCGAGAGTTATCACTGCAGTAGAAGAAATTTGCATAACAGACCTGCTGTTTGTCAAAACCCACTATAGACCTCAGACGCTTGCTGACCCTTTGTACTGTATGTTGTATGTTGTATGTAATACAATGTAATACAATGTAATACAATACAATACAATACAAGACAAAAAATCCCATTTAGACCCCTTTTAGTCAGAAGCAAAAAACTGGGTAAAACAAGGAAAAAAGAGGGTTAAACAAGGAATTAACTGGGTTAAACAAGGAAAATAAAAAAAAATACTGGGTTCAAATGAATATTATTTAGCTCTATCAATGGTTTACATAAATTTCAGATATTATATTGAGAAGGATAATCGAAGCCGGCACAAACACTGATGTGTTCGTCAAACACTGGGATTCTATATATTATCCCCCTCAATAATCCTGCAGAATACAAAAATAAAAACTAAACTAAAGATAAGATTCTATAGAGGATCATTTCTTCTTGATTAGTTTTATTACATAGAATAATTTACATGAATTTGTTGGCCAGGTTGGGAATATATTGAATACCAAACATTCCATCTCGTGTTGATGGACTTGCTGAGTGCCAATTTCTAAACTATAAATCAACTAACATTTAACAAAATGTATGGCAGAAAATGAGCAAATCAAGCATGATTTGTTATTGAACATCAAGAGATTAGAAGGCATACTGGAAAGAATTGACAAGTTTTGCCATAATTATGATCAAGAAAAAACTGATGCATCAGTCACAGTCTTGAAAATAAAGAGTGCAATAGAAAACCTTCGAGATGTAATTCCTCAAATGAGTAAAGATGCAGAATCTATAGATGAGGAAATAAATGATGAAAAAGATTAACTACCCTAATCATTGTGAAAATTTATGAGTTTCGAAGAAGAGGTGGATGTTTATGGTGAATGCCGAAATTTCATCAAATTTTGTAAAGAACAAGGAATATCAGTAAATTCTGAAGCAATTGCAATAGTCTGGGCAGGATTCCAAACAAATGTTGCATTAGATGAAGAAGAAGCAACATTAGACGATTTCTAATTAGTTCTTTTGATTTTGTATGTTTTTTTGTAATTCATTAAATGTAGATTGAATCTCACTCACCGCGGCACCATCTTCAAGAGTACTAACATCACCAATGGTTTCATTGTTTGCAATCGATTTGAGAAGGCGTCTCATAATTTTTCCGCTACGAGTTTTTGGTAATTTAGTAACTATGTAAAATTGACTGGGGGTTGCAATAGGACCGATTTGAGTTCTAATTGTGTCACGTAATTCAGAACGAAGAGTATCATCAGTGGCATGAACATTTTCTTTCAATACAACAAAGGCAATTATTGATTCACCTTTCACATCATCAGGGATTCCACACACTGCAGATTCTGCTACATCATTGTGCGATACAATACTGCTTTCTAATTCTGCAGTCCCAATTCTATGACCAGCAACTTTCAATACATCATCAGAACGACCTAGAAGCCACAAGTATCCATCAGAATCTTTGATTGCATAATCTCCAGGATAGTATAGTGATTCAAATTTCGACCAATAGACATTTTTGTATTTTTCCACATCCTTCCATAATCCAAGAAGCATTCCAGGCCAAGGATTTTTAATTATTAGTGAGCCTTTTGTTTCTGCTTCTACTTCATTTCCAGACTCATCAACAACAGAAATATCGAGACCGGGAACAGGTAATGTTGCAGAACCAGGTTTTAATGGAATAGTTTCAATGCCAGGAAGAGGACTGATTAGTATACCACCAGTTTCTGTTTGCCACCATGTATCAATGATTGGACATTTCTTTTTTCCAATCACATCAAAATACCATTTCCAAACCTGAGGGTTTATTGGTTCACCGACAGTTCCAAGTAAACGTAAAGTTGAAAGATTAAATGAGTTTGGAATGTCATCTCCAAATTTCATTAACATCCGAAGTGCAGTAGGTGTTGTGTAAAAAATTGTGACACCATATTTTTGGATTATGTCCCATATTCTAGAAGAGTTTGGATGATCAGGTGCACCTTCATACATTACTTGTGTTGCTCCATGTAACAATGGACCATAAACTACATAGCTGTGACCAGTAACCCATCCAATATCAGCTGTACAAAAATAAACATCATGGTCTTTTATGTCAAATGCCCATTTGTATGTTGAATAAACATGAGTCAGATAACCACCAATTCCATGTAACACACCTTTTGGTTTTCCAGTAGTTCCAGAAGTATACAAGATATACAACGAATCATTACTGTCAAGTTTTTCTGCATCACAAACATCTGAAGAAGTATCCATTACATCAGACCACATCAAATCTTTTTCGTTAATCTGAATCTCCTGACCAGTTCTTTGATAAACAATTACATTTTTTACAAATTGAATGGAAGATGCGGATTCATCAACAATTTCTTTGAGATTGATAATTTTTCCTTTTCGGTATCCACCATCGGCAGTGATTATGATTTTTGATTGTGAATCTTCAACTCGATCTGAGAGAGAGTTTGCACTGAATCCAGAGAATACGACCGTATGAATTGCTCCAATTCGTGCACATGCAAGCATGGAAATTGGCAATTCAGGAATCATAGGAAGATAGATTGTTACACGATCCCCCTTTTTGACGCCTAATGATTTCAAAACATTGGCAAGTTTTTTGACTTGTTCAAACATTTCTCCGTATGTAATTTTTCTATCAGTCCCATCTTCGCCTTCCCATAAAATAGCAGTTTTATCAGATTTTGAGTTTTGATGTACATCTAAGGCATTGTATGATGCGTTGAGTTTTCCACCAACAAACCATTTTGCGAAAGGAGGATTCCATCGTAGAGTTTCACTCCAGGGTTCAAACCAAGACAATGATTTTGCACATTCATCCCAAAATGACAGATAGTCTTTCTTTGCAGAGTCCCTTATTGAAGAATCATTATTTCCTAATCCAATTTCAAATTTCTCAGAGTGCAATAATACTTGTTATAATATGATTTTAAAAAGTTAAACGAATTATTGTGAATTCATTCTTTTAATCCAGTCAGATTCAGGTGTTGCTGGAGCATCGTTTTGTGAAGGAATTGTCATCATCTGAGTGTTAGTTGAATCTTTTGATGAAGGTTCAGAACAAGGAGGTTCTGGTAAGCGAGTTTCATTTGAATCGCATGCAGAAGGTTCTTTTAGATAGGTTCCTGGCACCACCGAAGATTGTGATACCTTTGGAATCATATCTTCGAGTGAGAGATTTGCTAGTCTGGATTTAACTTTGGCAATCTCATCTTTCTCATGTTTCATGTGCTGAAGCATTTCGTCTGTTTCTTTTTGTACATGATCGAAGGTCTCCTGAGAAATTTCGTTACTTTTGAATTGAACTTTTGCGTCAAACAAAAGAACTTTGACAGATTTTTCCTGTTCTTCAATTTCGACGACTCTATTATCTAATTCAGAGTTAATTTCATATTCAGTACGTTGGAGTGTCATTAATTTTGTGTTGTACTTTTCATGAATTATTTCTGCATCAGACTTCATGCTGTCGTTGTCAGAGACAATTTCCATCAATGCGTTAAGACGTCGGATTACAAGTTCTTTTTGTTTTAGTAAACGTTGTGAATCCAGTCTCCACTTAGGGATGAAAATTACTACTTCAGATTGAACTACGAGTTGATCAAAAGCAATTTGTTTTAGTCCTTCAGAGCCACAATTAATGCCGACTGTCTGTATAGACCCATCAACATCTGTGGATGTACCTAAAATTTTGCCCATTGATGCACCGTACATGTCTTTTACGGGTTTACCAATGATCTCAACTTCACAGTTGTTCATGACTGAAATTGACAGATCGATATAATCGACCAAGTGTTAACAAGGTTGACAATTTTAGTAGAAAGAAATTAACTAAATTAGAGATTCATGACTAAGAGTAATTTTATTATTAGAATTTAATGAGAAATTATTATGATTGATAAAGAAGAATTAGGTCAGATTCTAAAATTTGTGTCAGAATATTGGGAAAAATTAAGAGATGAACCAGAAAACGATTCATTGAAAGTTCTTCCATCTAAATTTTGGATGAAGTCACTTGGCGGACCGGTTGGAAATGAAAAGAGCGTTAAAGGGAGATGGGTGACAACTTTGATGTATATTGAAGATGAAGGTATGGAAAAAGCATTTCGCGAAGTGTTAACAAGATGGCAAGCAAAAGGTCAACAAAATGGAACTGATCTTCCAACAAAGTCACCCGATCTAATTCAGATTGGTAGAAGATAAAGATAAAACCAATCACAAAAAATAATATTATTGTCAGAATTTTCAATTAACGAGAGAAGAATTTTAGAAAAACATTTTTCGAATTCAGATAAAAATGTCTTTGCAGTAATCACACCAAGGCAAGTTGATCGTGGTGCTTTGATGTCACGATATAGTAGAACAAACAAAAGTATGAGAAAAATTTTCTTAGATGAATTTCTAAAAAATAAAAATCGTGGGGAAGAGTTTTACGATAAAGTTTTGTTAGAATATGGCGACGATTCAGTTGCAGAGTTAGGTATTGCACAAATTGCAGTGGAAGGACTTTCAAATATTGCAGTTAAAAAAATTGAAGATAGAAGAATTGGATTTTCATATTTAGAGAAATCATCAAGATATGTATCATGGGATAAAAAAATTAAAGGGAAATACAAATTTCTCTATGAACCAACAATAATGAAATCAAGATTTGCTGATGAATATATTGATTCATGTAATTTAGATTTTGAGATATATTCTAACAATATAGAACCGATGTTAAAATTAATTAGAGAAAGAGATTCAATTAATAATTATAAATTTAGAGATAAAGATGGCAAAGAAAAAAAATTCAATGCCATTAATGATGATGCGATTATAAAATCTTCAATTAGAATATACAATGCTGCAACAAAAGCAAAAGCACTTGACGCATTAAGAAGTTTACTTCCTGCATCAACACTAACAAATGTTGGAATTACTGGAAATGGAAGGGCGTTTGAATATCTATTATCAATATTGTTTGCATCCAAATTAAAAGAGGAGAATAATTTATCATCTCAAATAAAAAATGAACTTGATACCACAATCAAATCATTTGTAAGAAGATCCGATGACAAATACGGTAGAATCTTACAGAAGTATCTAAATCAGATAAAAAAATCTGCACAAAATGTAGTAAAATCTTCTATTTCAGGCACAGCAAGTAAAGGAAAAGTAGTAAAATTAGTAGAGATTGGAAGTGAAGAAAGAGCAATCAACAGTGTAATATCTGCAATAATTTATGAACAATCACCAGGAATTTCATTTGAGAAAGTTTTACAACAAATAAGAAAAATGGGTATGACCAAGAAAAAGAAAATTATTTCTGAAATGTCAAATATTCGAAAAAATAGAAGACATAGACCATCACGTGCATTTGAAATGACAGAGTATACGTTTGATTTAGTCACAAATTTTGGAATGTTTAGAGACTTTCATAGACATAGGGCATTAACATTAGAGAGACAATTACTTACAACATTTCATGGGTTTGATGTTCCTCAAGAAATAAAGGATCTTGGGATTCAAAAAGAATTCAAAGAATGTATGAATAATACAAATATCACATTCAACAAGATTAGAAAAAAATTTCCAGAGGAAGCACAATATGTTGTTAATTTTGCATATAACTATCCGTATATGATGAAAATGAATTTGAGAGAAGCAGTTCACATGATCGAGTTACGTACTGTGCCACAAGGACATCAAGATTATAGAATTGTAGCACAGAAAATGTATCAAGCGATTAATAAAAAACATCCAACGTTAAGTAAGATTATAAAATTTGTTGACATGAATAAATACGAATTAGAAAGATTTGAGTCAGAAAAAAGGACAGAGGCGAAGAGGAACAGATGATGAGTAAGGAAGATATCAAGACAGATGAAGAATGGAAAAAAGAACTGAATTCAGATGAATACGAAGTTTGCAGAATGAAAGGAACAGAGCGTGCATTTACAGGAATGTATTGGGATTGTAAAGAAAAGGGAGTTTACAAATGTAGAGGGTGTGGAATTGAATTATTCTCGTCAGATACAAAATTTGATTCAGGTACAGGTTGGCCTAGTTTTTTTAAACCTGAAAATGATGATTTCATAGAATACATAGAAGACAGAAGTTTTGGTATGGTGAGAGTTGAGGTTAACTGTAAAAAATGTGGAACACATTTAGGACATGTTTTTGATGATGGACCTAATCCAACTAAACTGAGATACTGCATAAACTCATTATCTCTCAAATTAGACACAGATTAAATAATCCATCTGATTTTACGATACTATGAGAATAATACTATGTGGATTTGGAGTCGTAGCACAAAGCTTTTCAAAGCTTTTAGAGTCACGTACACATGATCTTTATTCAAAATTTGGAATCAAACCAAGAATTGTGGGAGTTTTTGATAGTAAAGGATGCGCATATGATGAAGCAGGATTAGATCTGAAAAAACTAAATAAAATAAAAAAACAGTCAGGAACAGTTAGAGAGTATGATAAATCAATTAAACAGATTTTAGGTAAAGAAATTATTGAAAATGTTGATGCAGATGTTTTAATTGAAACTACTGCAAGTAATTATAAAGATGCAGAACCTGGAATGAGCCATATAATTTCTGCAATGAAAAGAAAAATGCATGTTATATCAGTAAACAAAGGACCGTTAGCACTTGCATTTCCTTCATTGATGGAGTTAGCAACATACAATCAAGTGATGCTCAGATTTAGCGGAACAGTTGGAGGAGGTACACCAATCTTAGATTATGCAAAAAACAGTTTGAGTGGAGAGAGGATATTATCATTTCAAGGAATTCTTAATGGTACAACTAACTATATACTGACAAATATGGCAGACGGAATGTCATTTGACGATGCATTGAATGATGCAAAATCAAAAGGGTATGTTGAAGCTGATGAATCTCTTGATTTAGATGGATTAGATGCAGCTGCAAAACTTGTCATTCTAGCAAATTGGATAATGGGTATGAAAGTTACAATGCCAGACATAATTAAAAAGGGAATTCGTAAAGTTAACAAAAATGACATCAAAAATGCACAAAAAAAAGATTGTGCAGTAAAACTAATTGCCTCATGTGATAAAGAATTAACGGTATCCCCTGTAGAGATAAAAATTAATGATCCATTATGTGTAAATGGAACATTGAACGCCATTTCATTCACATCTGAACATTCAGGTACTCAGACAATTATTGGAAGAGGGGCAGGAGGAATTGAAACTGCCAGTGCAATATTACGGGACCTAATAGACATTAAAAAAGAGATCACAAAGGCTTGAAGACAAATTTAATTTCAAAAAGCGAAACAACACAACTACTGAAAATTGTGTCAGAAAAATGGAAGATAGATGTACCTAAAGTGAAAAATCTCAAGGTTTATGAGATTGATAATGAGATACAATTAATCACAGGTAATGAGATTAAAATTTTAAAAATTAAAGACGAATATCTTCCATTTCTTAGTGAAATTTCAACATTGCAAAAATTTCCATATGTTCAAGTGGATATGGGAGCTGTTAGATTCATGTGTAAAGGAGCTAATCTCATGAGACCGGGAATCAAAAAATTTTCAGAATTTGCAAAAAATGACATTGTGTGTATTGTCGAAGAGTCACAGAATAAATTTCTCGCAGTTGGAAAATCAGAGGTGGGTAGTAGCGAATTAGAAGATATGGAGAAAGGGGAAGTTTTGAAAAATTTACATTATATTTCGGACAAAGCGTGGGAAATTTCTAAAACCCTATAGATTACTTTACGTCTTCGGTGAATTCAGTAATTCCATCTTTGTTTACAACTAAGATATCAATCCCATCACCACTGAAAGAATCTCTCATGGTTGCAGAGCGAACTGCTTTAACAGCCAAGTCCACGGCATCTTTTTCATTCATGTTTTCTTTGAATTGAGGATCTAAGACTCCCAATGCCATTTCAGCACCAGTACCAACAGCAGCGTAGTCATCAGGTAAGACCGAACCTAAAGGATCAAGAGTATAGATTACAGGTTTGTCAGTCATCCCACCAACAATCACTTGAGTTAACAAAGGAAA
>Ga0233427_10002655_pt1 | contig 16559 bp, 11 predicted proteins | sample SI_118_April2016_5_FD_179885 | JGI IMG/M metagenome (GOLD analysis project Ga0233427, IMG submission 179885) | Seawater microbial communities from Saanich Inlet, British Columbia, Canada - SI_118_April2016_100_MG | ecosystem: Environmental > Aquatic > Marine > Inlet | place: Canada: British...
TGAACATCAATTTTCTGTAACTATAACTAGTCGAGATGACCCTGAAACTGAGGATAGTCAAGACATCTCGGTTACACCTTTCTATTATGATCAAGCTGGTGGTGATAAAGTTCTGCTCATTGATGCAAACTTTGGTAAAAATAACGGATATAATAATTATTATGATGTAGACAAAATTGATTCACGAATGAAATTGGCCCTTCAACAATATTTCAATGATGGCGAAAGTCGAGGTTATGATGTTTATACCATTCCATATGATAGTGAAGCTGGGTCCTATGGAGAATTACATCCTTACCCTACAAATGAATTAATGTCTAATTATGAAGTTGTTATTTGGGTCCAAGGAGATCATAATCAGCGAAACTTAACAACTTGGAAAGCCTGTATTGGAGATTATTTAGATGGAGGTGGAAATATGTGGATAATCGGACAACAATTTATGACTGCGCTAAATAGTTCTACAGGTGCAAGAGAAGAAGGAAGTTTTGAATATGATTATCTCAAAGTTCAATCTGTTAGTCATAGTTCCGGAATGCCTAATCCATTAATTGGAGTTAATGATGATGAAATATTTAGTGATACTGAATATGACATGGGTGAACGCAGTATACTCTTTTATGATTATACTGATTGGATTACGCCAACTGATGATGCAATCGGAGCTTTCTATACTGCCAATGACAATTGGTGGAATATCGTAGATATTGAAGAAGACACAAACCGAAAAGCCTACAGTTCAACTCATTCCATGTGGATTGGAGATAAAGACAAAAATGATGGAGAATATCAGAGCGGGTGGGATTATTCAGTATATACTTCTTCGGAACATCAATTAGGATCTAATGGACAATTGAACTTTCAACATTACTATGATACCGAAAGTGAAGTTGCTGCCTATGATGGTGGAAATGTCCAAATTTCTACTAACAATGGCGAAGATTGGGACATAATTTATCCAGATGGTGGCTATCCTGCAGATTCAGTTTCAGGACTAGATACCGAACCCGGATATTTTGGAGATTCCAATGGATGGGTTCAAGCTTCTTTCGATTTATCAAACTTTTCTGGAGAAGATGTTAAATTTAGATTCCGATTTGGTTCAGATGGATCAACTGATGCTTACGAAGGTTGGTATTTTGATGATGTTGAAGTAATTGATTCAACTGGTACTGTATTATTCGATGATTTTGAAGATGGTGGAGCTAATTGGGATGACGTACCTCAAGTATTCAACTTATCTCTACATTATCAAGGAGACTACAGACTAATTGTTTCTCCATTTACCTTCGCTTTTGTTAATAGTAGTGAAGAAAGAGAAGACATGGTGGGCCGTTCCTTAGATTGGTTAAGAGCTGCAGCTGCAGCAGATGATGTAGGTGTTGACTCATTAGATATTGAAACACCGACCAATGAAAATTCAACAATTGCTTTCTCAAGTGTCATAAAAAACTACGGCACTGAAGATCAAAATGCATTTGAAGTTGAAGCTCGTATTGAAGACAATGATGGCAATGAGCTATGGTCTCAGACAAAAATGGTTACTAATCTACAATCTGGTGAAGAAAGAACCTTGGACTGGGAATGGGATAGCGAAAACCCTCGTGAAGTCACTTTTATTGTTGAGACTCTAAAAGAAGATGAAAGTCATAGAAATAATCTGAAGAAAGAAGATAGATATATCACAATGGTATGTATTCCTGAAATAACTACATTTAATGAACATAAGGAAGGAGAACCTGGCGACGATGTCATGTTTGATTTAGTTGTTAGTAATCGTGCAAGTGGAAATGATCTTCTTGAAATCGAGATGACTGGTAGTGCTTCCAGTTGGGGTCAAATTACGAACCAAATGAATTTACATAGTAATGAAAGCCGAGACATTGAATTGGCACTGAAAATAGATGAGAATGCAGAATACGGAGATTATGATTTGAATATTATTATAACTGCAAGTGATGGAACAACTGAAGAACTTGAGCTATTGGTAACTGTAACTGATACTCCTATTAACTATGAAGTTGAAATCACTTTAGAACCTACAAGTATTGAGAGTATTGCCGGTAAGGATGTTGAAATTGATATAACTATTTACAACCGAGGAGATGGGCAAGATACTTTTGATTTAGAATCAAGAGGCGGAGAAGCTTCATGGGTTCATTTTGAGGAAAATGGAATACTCATTGGAGCTGGAGGCGAACATACAGTAACTGCCATAATTAGTATCCCTACCAACGCCGAAGAAGGAAATGCATATGTAGAAATTTGGGCAATATCAAGAAATGATCAAAGTGCAGAAGACGACAAAACTGTTAAAGTAATAGTAGAAGAACTCACTATTGGCGCAACACTTATACGAGATAGTAGCGGTTTATTGAATATTGAGCCTGGAACTTCAGGAAATTTTGAATTTACAATATTAAGTGATAGCAACAGTGCACAATTACTGACTATATTAACTGAAGGAGAGGCTGGAGAATGGGCTACATCCACAATTAATGAAGTGAATTTAGAAGCTGAAGGTGCAACAACGTTTACAGTAACTGTACTAGTGCCTGAAGACACATCAGAAGCAACATACCGATTGGAAGTCATACTTATGTTTGAAGAAGAGGAATTAGCTAAATCAGTTTCAAATATTGTTGCTAAAGCTCCATTCGAAGAACAAAGTGAAATGGAACTATGTCTAACATCAACTAATACCTGTTTCAGTTCAAGTGCGGGATTATCTACATTTGAAATAGACCTTAACATGGATTCAGAATCAATAACCAGTGAACAATTTGACTTTACGGTAGAAAATCTTGGTAATGTTGATATTGTGCTTGGTTTTGAAATAAACGGTCCGAATGATATGACTACAAACAGTATGCTAACTTATACTGATGGTGATGGAAAAACTGTCTGGATGGTATCAATAATGCCTGAAGATGCTTTAACTATTGGCGATGGAGAAATGGAATTTGGAACTTTATCTATTCTTGCTAATAAACCGGAACCAGGTTCATACACCTATACCTTAATGTGGATGGAAGTTACTGAAACTGGTAGCAACAATTTAGGACAAATATCTGTGAATGTGAATATAGAAGGTGAAACTACTCCAGAAAGTACTACTGAAGAAGAAGACTCACTGCTTCCGGGACCTTCTTTCATATCGATAATCTCATTGCTGGGATTAATTGTTTATAGAAGAAAAAAGTAATTATTAATCAAAATAATTATTAGATATTAGTAATGGTATCAATGCAAAATAAGAGAGGTATAATGCAAACGCTAAATACCAAATGACTTCCCATAGATCATTTTCAAAAAATCGAAGTATTATCGTCAATATCAATACTAAAATACCAAATAATATTGGATTCCTAAAGCCTGCACGAGCCTTAGCATAAGGAATAGTAGTTATCGTCAGCAAAGAAACTAAACCTATTGATATAGGGACCAAAACATGATTAAAATCATTAATTAAAGAATATTTAATTGAAATCACTACTATAAACATAGATAAACCGGGAGAAGGTAAACCAAGGAAATATTTATTCTCACCCTGATTTCCTTGAGTAAACCTTGCTAAACGAAAAATACTTAATAAGAGAACAATTAATGAAGCGGAAATTGCAACTATATTATCTATGTTGTACCTAAAATTAAAATTAAGATCATTATCTATAATGTCTAAGGCTGGACCTCTATCTATATCATAATACAATGAATATATCAAAATAGAAGGAGCTATACCAAAACAAATAGAATCTGAAATTGAATCTAGATATTTGCCATAATCATGCTTCGTCCCAAATTTACGCGCTAAAGCACCATCCATTCCATCAATTATAGCCGATATTGGAATTAGCATTAGAGCTACAATATAGCTTGAAACGGTACCATCAATTATGTATGTAATTGCCAAAAAACCTAAAGCAGCACTTGTAAAAGTAGCTATATCTGCATAAGAAATTAAAGTAGCTGGCTTGAATATTTTTTTCAATGACGTATATGTATTCATTTTTTCTTCTTAGTCTTTCCACCTATATTACTTCGATTTACTACACTATCATGTATGTTATAAATGATATTCGTAACATTTTTAGCCTCATCGTTTACGGTTGCCTTCAACTTGGAAATTACTCTTTTGGGAGCTTCAAGAATTTTTTCAGTCGTAGACAAATCAGACATAGGAGTAAACGTGGCCACAGTTTGCCCAGCAAGAATCCGATCTCCCTTCTTAACTTTCAATTGAATTCCAGATTCCTCAAAAGCTAAATCAACCCGTGAACCAAAATGAATTAGGCCAATCCGTTCTCCCTTTTCTACAACCTTATTAGGTTCAACATAACTAACAATACGCCTAACTAAGAAGCCAGCAATTTGTGTAATCTTAAAAATTCCAAGATCAGTATCTAATTTAGTTACTAATCTCTCATTTTTATCTGAATCTTTTGAAAAAGCAGGAGTGTATCCTCCAGATCTATGCTTTTGGGAAATAACTTTCCCATAGATAGGTGAACGATTAACATGTACATTCTGAAGGCCCATGAAGACTGAAATATGCACCATCCCTCGTTTTGTTGATACCTTTTGAACCAATCCATCAGCTGGACTAACAATACCATCTTCAATAACTCGATGTGGGTCTCTATAGAAACAAAGAAGAAATATGGATAAAATAATCAGAATTAAAGATACCACATATATTTCTTCAAGAGGCCAATCAACAACAATCCCTTGTTCTCTAATGGAATTTGAGGAGGCACCAAACGGAAATAGAACTAAAGCTGAAGTTATTACATAAATCACCATATTTGGCATCCCTTTTGCAAATGGAAGCTTAGGGGCACCCTCTGGAGCTTCACGTAAAGGAAGATCGATAACTCCCAATATTGAATCTTGCATTTCAGGAAGAAAATGAAAGACTGCTATAGCAAGAACTACAAGAGCAAGTAAACTTCCAATCTTAGCATATACTGCATGAGCCCAGAAGAAAGTATCAACCCCCCATACATGCTCATAAGTTAACCATATTACTACTGCATTACGAATTAAATTCAAAATATAAATTGGAGGCACTGTTACTAAAAATGCATTAAACCGACGATTAAGTGGTGCCTTTGTACAAATCACACCTCCAACAAAAATAATCATACTTTGAAGAGCTGTGCAGGCAAGAACTATGTTTACTGAAGGCGCAAGCGGATCTTTCCAAGTATCTCCTTCAATGGGTACTCTGACTTCTTGATGTTCAGATCCTGAACGGTAAATCTTGGAACCCTCGCCATAATCTATAGGCCCTAATTTATTTTCAATACCAAAAATATCAAGGAGCCATATTGACTGCTCTGCTACTAAATGTATTAACCAACCTGCAAGTAAAGGTACTCTTTCTACAAAAAAGTAGATACCTCCAGCTACAACAGTCATAGCAGCTAGCCACCGTAAAGGCTCATAGCTTGACTTCCAAATTATACTTAGATATTCATGATAAGCTAAGTATCCAAAAAATGGGACTGCTGCTGCACAAATCAAAGCATTTACTGGATCTTTTATTAAAATATAATATTCTACTTGAATCCACCAAAAAAAACCTAAACATATCCACCCTAGAATACTAAACTGATTTCCTATCTTTGTAGGAAAGCGACGCCCAAGAAAGACATGCTCTCTTCCTGAAACATAATATCCTATCGCTAATAAAAATAATGAACTAATGACAAAAACTTCTCCAAGTAATGAAAGATCGGTTGCCATTATAATCAGGACAAAGTTGTTCTAAAAAAGCCCTCGGGTTAATTTGAAAGCCATTTTTGGGCAATTTTATATGATTCTAAATCTCCAATATCATACCAAACTCCTTGAAAAGAAACCGATTTGACATCTGCTTTCTTAATATTCCAGTTCAAAAAGTTGCCGAGTGCATCACGGTCACCTCCTGAACTGATATAATCGAAAAAATTAGTAATTCCAATCTCAGACAATAACCAATAAGCTGTTGCAGCGAGTGTTGATTTTGGCTTACTTGGTTTTTCATCAAAATCGATAATACTGCCATTATGAGTTTCTGCAATTCCATATAGTTTCGCTAATTCAATATCTTCAACATCATATAGTCCAATAATATCTTTTTTAGTTTTTTGATACTTTTGTACCATTTCATTCAAATTAAAATTAGAAAGATTGTCACCTCCGGCAATAAAAACCGGCCCCTTAATCGAAAATTCTGAAAAAAGTAAATTTAGTGCACCAAGTGCACCTAATTTTTCTTCTTCGTTATTGCTCAATTCTACAAATAATTCAAGATTTAATGGACCATCGTAAGATTTCAAGAAATCCTCAAAATGAGATTCAAAGAAACTATTAACTGATATGATTACTCTTTCAGGATTTATTTTTTCTAACGATTTTAGAACATGTGTCAGCATTGGCTTGCCTGCCACATCTAATAACTGTTTAGGAGTATCCTTAGTCAAAGGCCACATTCTTTTGGCAAACCCGCCTGCTAAAACTATAGAATCCATTAAAGCGTAATTTTTCCGCCGGACATTAACTGCTGAAGCGCATCATCGGCAACATTGTCTAACTTCTTTTTATCATATAGCTCTTTTTTGATATTCTGACGATGATCTTTGACAACTTTCCAACGTGCTTGACGTTCATCGCTCTCGCTCTTGCGATGTGTACGTAATGTTTCGAGCATTTCCATAGCCTTAGCATGTTGATTATCTGCTTTCTTTCGACAGTCCACAAATTCCTTATGTTTCTTATCAGCTTCGGTAGAAAGATGAGAAGCTTCCTTCATTAATACACTGACTTTTTTGTAAATTTTCTTATTAAGTCTAGCCATATTTACAACTGATTTATGTTCTTCATCTGCTCTAGAAAATTCAGAATCTATTGACTCATCTAATTCAGATACTTCTGCATTAAGATGTTCTTGGGTGGACAAAACTTCTTCTTGGTCGCCTAAACTCCGTCTCAATATTGCCAATTTTTCCATTAGCTCTCTCTCTTTAGAAATAGGCATTTCAGTAGTTTCTCTTCTCTTTTCTAAATTAAGGATTTCAGAATGTAAAGCTTGAACAGTATCTTTTGGCGATTTACCGCCTTTTTTACCTTTTCTTTTCTCTTGCTTAAGCCCGATTAATTGCTTAGCTTTTTCTTGAGCACTATTTCGTAAATTTTGATGTTTGACCTTAATTGTTGTATTGGCTTTCATCTCATCTCTATGTGCCATAATCCCTTCCATGACCTTGTTACGTTGATCATGTAATGAATTTCTTTCATCTCTTAATGCTCGAGCTTCTTCGTTAAGATTATTCCGTTTAACAACACAATTTTGAAAACGCTCTTCTGCTAATTTAATTTCAGATTTGGGCTTACCCTGTGTTCTATTCTTCTTTTGAGCCATTCTTAACTTGTTATTGTATGTTGTACATACCTCGGGATAATGTCAGTTTTAAGGTTCAGATATAAAGTTGACTATTGAAGCTAATAGGCAAATGGATTTAGTATAGAGTATATGGATTCATCAACTGGACCTACTTCAAGTTGCATTGGTTCTTCTGTAAATGACTCGACTACTTCCATATATCTAGCTGCAGCTTCTACTCTGAGCTTATCTGTTAGTTTTGGAGGTTTACCGTCTCCAGTAAATCCTTTTTCGGCCAACCAAGTTCGTACATATTCTTTATCTAATTTTCGTGGTTCTTCGCCCTTTTCAAAGCGTTTTTCATAATCATCAGCCATCCAATACCTGCTTGAATCTGGAGTGTTTACTTCATCCATTAACATTATTTTTCCTTTGGAAATGCCAAACTCATATTTAGTGTCAACAAAAATTAAACCCTTATCTGCAGCTCGAGAAACGCCTCTCTCATATAGTCTCATTGAAATCCGAGACAATTCTTTGAAAAGGGCTGGATCTATTACTCCTCTTTTATACAATTCAGAAGGCGTTACTGATTCGTCATGCTCTCCTTGTACTGCCTTAGTTGAAGGCGTAATAATTGGTTCTGGTAATTTTTCATTTTTCCGCATTCCATCGGGCAACTCATTACCGCAAAAATTACGATCACCTTTTTCATAAGCAGTCCAAGCTGATGTTGATGTAACTCCAGTAATATATCCTCTGACTACCATCTCTACCTGTATAGGATCACATCTTCTAACAGTCCAGACATTTGGATGTGGACGCCTCATTACGTGATTAGCAACTATATCTGCAGTTTCCCCAAACCACCAGTCTGCTAGTTCTACCAAGGCCTGGCCCTTGAATGGAACTGTTCCCAGAACTCTATCAAATGCAGAGATTCTATCAGTAGTTACCATAGTTATGGTATCTTCATTAACGTAATTATCTCGAACTTTTCCTCTATAAAGCTCTCCTTGATCATCAAAATCAGTGCCTTCTAGAGTATATTTCAATTGCTGTTTTAACAAGTCGCGGTCCATGTATAATGGGCTTATTGCGCAAGGGACTAAAAGAACCACTCCCATGCCACATTAGCCAGATGCTTAGTAAAACATTGAAGAATACTGCCGAACGCCTTCTAAAACCGGTAGCTATTTTTGTAGGTAGATTTGGAATTAAGCCAAATCATATTACCGTAATGGGGCTGCTCATGACTTTCTGGGCTGCATGGTTTATCTATAATAAAGAAATATATTTGGCATTTCTTATCGGACTCATTGCTTCTTTGCTTGATGGAGCTGACGGATTAGTCGCGAGAGCTACTGGAACTTCTACAAAGAAAGGTGGATATCTTGACGCAGTTCTAGATAGATATGCTGATTGTTTAGCATTTGGTGCATTAATACTAGGGGGATGGATGAAACCAATAAAAGGAATTGAGTTTATTTCAGGTGAAATGTGGGCAATAGCTGCACTAGTTGGAGCTTTTCAGACTTCTTACGCTCGTGCTGCAGCTGAACGTTTAGGAATTTCACAAGAAGGTATTGGAATTATTGAAAGACCTGAACGATTATTTATTTTTGGAATGGGGCTTTTAATTGGAGAGCTAATGGGTAATGTAGAAATTATTATTACTATAGTTATAGCAGTCTTAGCCATAGTAGGCAATCTAACTGTAATTCAAAGAATGTTACATTTCTGGGGTGAAGCTAAAGATGACTAAATCTGAAAATATAATAAACGAAGGTATTGTTTCTTTTTTCTTTTTGGGTAGAGCACCTGTAGCTCCGGGAACGTTTGGTTCTTTTGGATCTTTAGTGTTAGCATACTTAATTGTTGAAAACATTGATATGTATGCAGGATACCTATTATTCATAATAAGTTTACTGATGTATTATGTAGGATTACAAGTTGCTCCTTGGTGTGAAGAGAGATATGGCAAAGATCCTGGCATCTATGTTCTTGATGAAGTTATTGGCTATTTAGTTCCAATTAGTATTCTAATAATACTCAATAATGAAATCACACAACAAATTTGGATTCTATCATTTATTGCATTTAGGGTATTTGATGTCTTGAAAATATGGCCTGCAAAAGATTTAGAACAAATTGAAGGCGGACATGGTATTTTGTTAGATGACGTTGCAGCTGGATTTCAAACACTAATTCTAATTTTACTGTGTTTACAATTCGATTTACTTTAAAAAAAACCGCCGTTTAATTTTTATTCCGCTCTCAAACTGATAGTTTAGAGTTTTATGGTTACTGAAATAGAAATAAGAGTTGGTCTAAAAACGGGGATGGCTGATCCTGAAGGTGCTAATGTACAAAAAGCACTTCACCTTTTAGGATTTGATAGTATAAATAAGGTCGAATCGGCAAAATGTTATCGTATCGTTATTGATAAAGAAAAAGAAGCTGCACTTGAAATAGCTGAAAAAATGTGTCAGCAATTATTAGCAAATCCTGTAGTTCACGAATACACTATTTCGGTGGCAGATTAATGCTTGAATTAGTACCAAAAACTAACAATGTGTATTACATTGACCTAGATGGTGACTTGAGCAAGGTAGTGGATGAACTAGGGCTTGGTCTTTTACCTGACGAGATATTGAAAGTAAAAGAATTTTTCCAAGAGCAGGGAAGAAAACCAACTGATATTGAATTACAAGCTATAGATCAAGCTTGGTCTGAACACTGTTGCTACAAATCTTCAAAACCAGTTTTAGAAGAAACTGTTTTTGGATTAGAATCAAGTAAGAAAGTAATTGCTAGAGAAGATGCAGGCATGATGGAATTTGATGACGACCATTATTATGCAGTGGGCCTTGAATCACATAACCATCCCTCTGCATTAGATCCTTATGGAGGTTCTGCAACAGGTATTGGAGGTATACTACGTGATGTTGTATGCATGGGAGCTCAACCAATAGCTTTAGTTGATCCTTTATTCTTTGGAGATTTAGATACACCTAGAGAAACATTACCTGAAGGTGTAAAGCATCCTCGATATTTGATGAAGGGTGTAGTAGCTGGAATACGTGATTATGGAAATAGAGTAGGAGTGCCTACTGTTGCAGGACAGGTCTCATTTCATCCAAAATATACTGGTAATCCTCTAGTAAATGTAGGATGTATTGGATTAGTACGTAAGGATTTAATGATTCATAGTAAAGCAGGAGGTGTCGGAGATATCTATATTCTGGCAGGTGGAAGAACTGGGCGTGATGGAATTCATGGAGTAACATTTGCATCTAGGGATTTAGATGCTGGTTCTGAAGATGATCTTGGGGCAGTTCAACTAGGCGATCCAATAACTAAAGAACCACTAATGCATTTGTGTCTAGAACTGAATGAAATGAAGCTCTTAACTGGCATGAAAGATTTAGGAGGCGGAGGATTATCTTGTGTTGTAGGTGAATTAGCCTTAGATGCAGGATTTGGAGCTAGAGTTGATCTTGAAAATGTATTATTGAAAGTCGAAAATATGCCACCGTGGGAAATTTGGGTATCTGAATCACAAGAAAGAATGATGTTTACCGTAGATCCTAAAAATGTAGAAAAAGTACTATCAATATGTAAAGCATGGGATGTTGAAGCTGTAACCATTGGAGAAGTAATTTCAGAAAAGAATAATATTGTCCATTATAATGGAACTGAAATTTTAAATCTCGATTTAGATTTTACAACTGGAGGGCCCGTCTATAAGAGACCATTCAATCTACCTGAATATGAAACTGATAAAAGAAAATTACAACCTACATATCCTACTAACTTCAATAAAACTATCAATGATTTAATTGGAAAGCCTGAAATTGCTTCAAAAGATTGGGTGATAAGGCAATATGACCATGAAGTACGCGGAAAAACAGTACTAAAACCAATTCAAGGGCCTGTTGGAAAAGATGTACATGGTGATTCTTCAGTTCTTAAGCCAGTTGATGATTCTTGGAAAGGACTAGCGTTAACTTCTGATGTAAATCCATACTTGATGGAAGCAAATCCTTACCATGGCACTATGAGTGCTGTAGAAGAAGTATGTCGGAATTTGGCCTCTGTTGGAGCCAGAATCGATTCTTTAGCTGATTGTTTATGCTTTGGAAATCCACGTAAACCAGATATTATGGGCCAGTTCAAAGCTAGCTGTGAAGCTTTGAAAGATGCAGCTACCGCAGTTGACGTACCATATGTTTCAGGCAATGTTAGTTTGTACAATGAAACTGCTGAAGGGGCAATACCTCCAACTCCAGTTTTGATGGGGATTGGGTTGGTAAAAGATATTCGGAAATGTACTAGTAGTGATATGAAAAAAGAAGGGAGCATATGGATTATTGGTGAAACTAAAGAAGAAATGGGTGCAAGCTTGTACTATCGCCATTTAGACCTTGAAAGTAGTAATGTACCTACAACAAATTTTGAAGAGTTTATGCCTCGAATGGAGCAACTAATTCAAGCCATTGAAAATGAAGAAGTTGTTGCTTGCCACGATGTTTCAACAGGTGGATTAGCAATTTCTATAATTGAAATGTGTATGAGTGGAGTAGGGGCCAATATTGAACTTACGACTGATTTAAGAGCAGATATTGAATTGTTTAGTGAATCAAACGGAAGATGGGTCGTTCAAGTGGCCAATGGCTGTGAAGAAAAATTTGCTAATCGTTTTGATTATGCTAAACAAATTGGAAATGTGGATAATGAGATTATATTTACAAAAGATGGTGAAATAATCTCTAAATTAGGTATCGAAGAATCAAGAAATAATTGGACTAATCCTCTATGGGATCGGTTGGCTTAAGCTTTTATTGCCTATCTAAATATTTGAAACATGACCACAAGCTCTACATCTAATTACATCGCCGATACTGGATCAATTGAAGCAATTCTTATTCTACTTATTTTTCTTGTAGCATTTGCCTTAATTTTAGGTGAAATTATTGATCGTGTGTTAGCTGCTTGGGGTGGGGCCGTAGGAATGCTTCTAGTTGGAACATATTACAACTCACTTACTTGGTGTACCGGTGGAGGGCATGGAGGAGAAAGTGGAGGATGTGAGAATAATTTATTCGAAGCAATCGATTTCAATGTAATTGGACTCCTTCTAGGAATGATGATTTTCGCAGGAATGCTAGAAATCAGTGGATTTTTTGAATTTGTAGCTATCAAAGCTACAAAACTATCTGGAGGAGACCCATGGAAATTAGTTTTTTATTTAGGAACTTTCACAACACTTATTTCTGTCTTCATTGATAATGTAACTGCTTTAATTTTAATAGCTCCAGTAACTCTTAAAATTTGTTCAAAGATTAAAATCAGCCCAATACCTCCGCTTATAGCCTTAGCTATTTTCTCAAATACTGGCGGTGTAGCAACCTTAGTAGGTGACCCTCCAAATGTATTGATTGCCTCTTACGCAAGCGCCCTTGATTTGGGTTTTGGTTTTATGAGTTTTATTTACCATTTAACTCCTTTAGCAATAATTGCATGGGCTGCTACGCTTTGGTATATGCATTATCATTTTAAGAACTGGAGAGAAATAAAACCACAGAATGTAGATGAAATACTTGCTGAAGATGAATGGGAAGCTGTCAATAATAGCACTTTAATGTACAGAACTTTGGGTGCATTATCTGTAACTGTCGTAATGTTTGCCGCTGTTGAACTTTTACATTTGAATTTGGAAATATCTGCAGTTTCACTAGGTGGTGCAGGCATAGCTATGTCTATCAGCATGCTAGGAATTCCAGAAGAAAAACGCATAGATATACACGAAGTAATACACAAAGTTGAATGGGGTGCTCTATTGTTTTTCGCAGGATTGTTTGTAATGGTAGGAGGATTGGAAGCCATGGGCTACCTTGAAGCTGTAGCTAATTGGATGTTCGAGAATTTTGGGCCTGAGGGGAAAAGATCAAACAATGAGGTAGTGTTAGTTATTGTTGTTATTTGGGTTTCAGCTATTGCATCTGCAGTTGTAGACAATATTCCTTTTTGTGCAGCTATGTTACCTGTAATACAGGAAATAGGAAGATTAAGTGAAGATCCAATTACTGGTATAGCCGTTGTAAATATCACTCCACTATACTGGGCATTAGCTATTGGCTGTGGATTTGGAGGAAATGCTACACCAATTGGTTCTAGTGCAAATGTTATGACGATTGCAATTAGTGAGAGAGGCGGACACAAGATTTCAACTAAAGAATGGTTAGCCATTGGCGTCCCAGTTATGATAATAACTTGTACTATTGGATCAATAGTAGTAGCTCTCTTCTACGATTGGTTTACATGGGCCTAATTCAAATAATCAATATCGCATTTTGAACATTGACCCATTTGAGATAAGGTAGATTTACAAGCAGGGCATTCCTGAACTTCCCAGAACGTTTCAATCCAGGCATCTAATAATTCAGGCTCATCTGCAGATTCAATCATCTCTAATTCATAAATTCCTTTTTGTGTTATACTCGAAATTTTACGATATTTATCTATGTCTAGTTTTAATTTTATATCAACTTCAATATTTTTTGGCAAATAATATGGAGCTACAAAAACACCAATTACGAAGGAAGCCATATGAGTAGTATGTCCAATTCCATCTTCAGTTCCCATCCCTACATAGAACGTTTCCATGGCTACAAAGACTATTGTTGCAAGCAGTACTGGAACTCGATGCATGAAAATAGGCCCTAAAAGCATTGGAATCTCATCTCTAGGGTAGAGCAAGGCAAAACCACCCATGATGCCAAAAACAGCTCCAGAAGCGCCAATATTGATAGTTTCTAGGCCGCTCTGATTCCAAACTGAAAGTGAACCAGTAATTAATGAACCTATGATTCCGCTAATTATATATATTTTTAAGAATGAACGTGGACCTATTCGATCTTCAAAAGGTACTCCTAATAAGATCAAAATTAGCATATTCAACAACAAATGCATCGGACCTGCATGCATAAACATTGAACTTACCAATGTTAGCAATCCTATACTTGGCGATTCTAGGTAAGCTGACTTAAATCCTAAATTTACAAAAGCATCGATTGCTAAACTGGGTTTCAATAAGAAAAGAATCCACCAGGTGGCAAAAATACCAAAGTTGATGAACACTAATGATTGTGAAACCATGAACTGATTGCGTTTGCAGTAGTAGGATACAAATATCCCAACAAATACTAGAATCAGAATTCCAAAGTAAGAGACTGGCTCTGACATATTATCTGATTAATCACTTACCGAATTAAAGCTGACGCTAGTGCTTTCCATGATCGGACTAAGAGAGACTCGAAAGCCTCCCTTATCCTTCATTGACTTAGTTTGTCTATTCTTCTTCTCTGCGTAGAGATGCACCGATTGCTGCAACCATTGCTGCTACAGCCAAACCAATGATTCCTACTGCGAAGGATGGAGTAGATGCCTTATTCTTGACGACTGCAATTTGACCAACTGCATCATTGTCATCTTTCTGATTTAGGTACTCATCTTGAGCCTTAATTCCGGCACTCTTGTCCTGTTCTTCTGCTAGAGGATTGATTTCTGCATACATTTCAACAGTTTCAAAGTCTTGTACTGTTGTTCCTGGAATGAATGCTTCATCCCAAGTAGCTGTTGCAAAATACCAAGTTTGATAGACGCCATCATTTTCCAATACTGGCTTAGGAGCCATTACATCGATGGTTGTTGAAGCTACACGAGTCATACGTTGTGTTCCTGTTGGAGTAGAGTATGCATCACCAGTAGGATCCATTACATAGAAGACAACCAATACATCAGATGCGTAGTTACCTTCGTTCCATGCTTTGACTGTGATATCTAAGGTATCTCCTTCGATTACACCTGCACGATCAAATGTCATTTCACCAAGCACAAACTGTGAAGGTTTAATGAACAATGTTGCTGCAACTGGTTCTCTTAGAGATTCATCACTTCCAGAGTCGTATCCATTGATTATAACATCAAATTTGCGATTACCTGCTGGTTCGCCTGATTCGGCATCATAGTCTGGAGCGACAAAGCGGACTGCGACCATTGCTGCATCGTCTGGATGCATATCGAATGCATGTGTCCAAGTTCCATCTTCATTTTGTGATGTTGTAATGGCATCATAGGCTTCACCATTCATCATAACATTTATGGAGATATCAAAGGCTTCACCACTATAGTCTTTACCTTGTGCATTCAAATCTGGAGTCATACTAAATGTATTTTCTACAGTTCCTATGTTCTTGACAAAGTAATCCATCTCTACAGCTAAACTTGGGAATATATCATAAGTTAACTGACCTACATCATCTTTAGTCATAAAGAATCCTGTATCAAGTGTTCGGATTAATTGAACTCCACCAATGTGTGCAGTTCCTTCAACTCCACGAGCGCGGAAAACGAAAGAGTATGCATTATCATCTGCTGGATCATATTCAAGACTGTTGTATCCTAGTTTCTCAGAATCCAATGAGATGTAGTATGGGTTCCAACCATCAGATGAATCAGTTAATGAATCACCAACATCTTCATGGTCCATTCCATCAACTAATGTGAATCCGTTAGCAGACCAAAGACCTAATGAATCTGAATCCTCCAATGAAGATCCCTTCTTCTGTGCATATACACTAACTGAACTGTCACCAGACATATCGAAGTTAGCCCAGAACACTAAGAATGATTCTTTAGACCAGACTTCTACGAAGTTTGTTCTGACCATTTCATCTGCATCTTGACTAGAAACTACGGTGATTGACCCTTCCATCATTGGATGGTATTTACAGTAATAATTGAAAATACCAACTTCATTGAAAGTCATTTCAAAGCTTTCACCTGTTGCAATATCGAAAGAATCGAATTGTGAGTTCTTGTCTGTAACAGTATGAGTCTGTGAGTCTCCATTAGTCCACTTGACTGTGGTTCCAAGCTGAACTGTTGTACTCTCTGGAGTATATCCTACACCAGCAGCTCCAATGCTTACATCCAAAGTATCTGTTGCAATACCAGTCTGATCCCATGTAACTCCCATAGCTCCGTCTCCGACGTGCGTAGGTTCATTATCTGTAGCTGCCCAGTTTTCACCACCTGTTAGAAGTGGATCGCCCATTTCTGCACTCTTTCCTACTATCAACATATGACTTGCGTCATTATTTGCTGTAAATAAGTCAGATAAAGAGGA
>Ga0233427_10002656_pt1 | contig 16545 bp, 17 predicted proteins | sample SI_118_April2016_5_FD_179885 | JGI IMG/M metagenome (GOLD analysis project Ga0233427, IMG submission 179885) | Seawater microbial communities from Saanich Inlet, British Columbia, Canada - SI_118_April2016_100_MG | ecosystem: Environmental > Aquatic > Marine > Inlet | place: Canada: British...
CGCTTGAACCATCAACAACAAGCGGCTTAACATCAAATCCAGATGAGCCAGATACTCAATTAGAAAACAAACTCACGCGTCCCAAATGTTCTGACGACGGACAGACCGGGTTTGGTCGCCCGAAAGGTGCTCCAGGCTCGCCGGGCAAGATCGTACTGCGACTCGTTTACCCGCTGCTCGTTGCCCCACAGCGTGCCCAATTGTTCTGGAGTCAACTGGCCCAGCCCAATGAACCGATCGATGCCGGGGAAGCGGTCGGTCGAAATCAGCCAGATTCGGTCATGATGTTCCGGACAATCGGCAAGCGTCGCGAGCAGGCGGATCAGGACGGACTGATCGTAGATGTCGTGCTCGAACCACAAGACAACGCGTTGATAATCGCTCAGGCGGGTCAGCCCGGCTTCGGCAGCGTCGAGTTTCCGGTTGGTTTCTTCGGTGGGGTCACCCAGAACATCGACGATGTATGCAAGCCTGGCGTCGCGGAAGATCGTTGCATCCTGCGTTGCGGGAACCAGGCCCCGGCAGACCGGATCGGCAAATTCCAGGAAGTCGCCCTCGATCCCTGCTGCCTTCAGGTCATCGCGGATGTCGCTGCCGCACCGGATATGGAGCGTGGGCATCGCTAGGCCAACAGACCCAGCACGATGCCCAGCGCGATCAGACAGAAGCCGGCCAGGATGACGCGGACCATGCCCATCTGGAATTTCGGATGGGAAAGGTCACCTTGGTCACGTTGCGTCTTGGTGATGCCGATGTTGAAGAGGTTGCCCAACGAAAGAACACCGAACCCCACCAGCAAGACACCCAGGGTCAGAAAAACCAGCGCAGCAATACCCATCAAATCACTCCGTCCTGTTGCCTTGATTACGGTGTGGCGCCGGGATGCACCATCAGGCCAGTGCCGCGATCAGCGCATCGAGGGTTTCGTTGGGTTGCTCGGACATCATCATGTGACCGCAGTCTTTCAGCACGATCATTTTGGCGTCGGGAAGGGCCGCCATCAGATCACCGGCGCGGCGGGGCGGTGTCATCATGTCGCCGTCACCCAGGATCAGGGTTGCCGGGCAGGTTACCTTCGCGGCGGCTTCCAGTCCTGTCGTGTAGTCGTTGCAGGCCTTCATATCGTTGTGGAGCACGCCGTCGCCGCCACGCTCGAGCAGGCGCAGGCCGCCGCCGGTAACCCAGATACCCGGCGCCTTGTTGCCCCCGATCTGGGCGACCTTGCTGTGGCCCCAGATGTTGACCATGTCGTAGGCCGCGTGGTTGTTCGCTTCGGCATTGTCGAGCAGGGCATCGGCAACCAGCATCGGGATCGAGATCCCCAGCATCACAATGCGCACGATCCGGTCGGGGTATCGCGCGGCTATTTCCAGAACCGGCAGCGAACCCATGGAATGGCCCGCCAGTACCGCGGTCTTGACCCCGGCGGCATCCATCATGCGCACGATCCAGTCGGCAATGTCGCTGATGGTCTCGAGCAAGGGCCCGCCGGAATTGCCGTGGCCGGGCAGGTCAACCGCCAGCACGGCATGACCGCGATGGGCAAAGTAACGCGCCTGGGCTGACCACACGGTGCGGTTCATCGAGGCCCCGTGGATGAAAATGATGGTCGGCAGTGCGGGGTCGAAATCCCGCCCTCCCGTTGCAGCAAAGACCGGATGTCCGTCGACGTTGAGTTCCAGTGCCATGGGTCTAGGCCTTCATGGCGGCGCGCAGGCCGCGGTTGAGGTCGTCCTTGAGATCGTTCACATCCTCCAGCCCGATTGAGAGGCGGACGAGGCCTTCCGAAATGCCGGCGGCCTTGAGCGCGTCGGCTTCGACCTGCTGATGGGTCGTCGAAGCCGGGTGGATGACCAGCGATTTGGCATCACCGACATTGGCCAGATGGGAGAAGAGCTGCAGGGCCTCGATGAAGGCCGCACCAGCCTTGCGACCGCCCTTGACCTCGAAGCTGAAGAGCGAGCCGCAGCCCTTGGGCAGCAGGCGTTTGGCGACCTCATGATCTGGATGATCGGGCAGCTCGGGATAACCCACACTCTCGACCGCTTCATGCTCCGAAAGAAACGCAACGATCTCGCGGGCGTTCGCGATATGGCGGTCCATGCGCAGCGGAAGCGTCTCGACGCCCTGGAGCAGGTGGAAGGCGGTGGTCGGGCTCATGCAGGCGCCGAAATCGCGCATGCCTTCGGCACGGGCACGCATGATCATTGCGGCGGGTCCGAACTCCTCGGCGAAATCGAGGCCGTGGTAGCCGTCATAAGGTTCGGTCAGGGTCGGGAACTTGCCCGAGGCTTCCCAGTCGAAGCCACCGCTGTCGATCAGTGCGCCACCGATCGCGATGCCGTGGCCGCCCAGGAACTTCGTCACCGAATGCATCACGATATCGGCGCCCATGTCGAACGGGCGCGCCAGATAGGGCGTGGCAAACGTGTTGTCGATCATCAGCGGAATGGCCGCTTCATGGGCGACCTCGGCAATCACCGGGATATCCATGACCTCAAGGCCCGGGTTGCCCAGGGTCTCACCATAGACCAGGCGTGTTTCGGGGCGGATCGCTTTACGGAAGGCATCGGGGTCGCGTGGATCGACCAGCGTGGTCGTGATGCCAAAACGGGGCAGGGTGTACTGGAACATGTAGTTGGTGCCGCCATAGAGCGAACCCGACGACACGATATGGCCGCCCTGGCCCATCAGGGTCACGATCCCCAGATGGATCGCCGCCATGCCGCTGGCCGTGCAGACCGCACCGACACCGCCTTCAAGGCCGGCAAGTCGTTCCTCGAGCACGGCGACGGTGGGGTTCGAGATGCGCGAATAGATATGGCCGGGACGCTCAAGATTGTAGAGCGCCGCAGCGTAGTCGCTGTCGGGGAAAACATAGGATGTCGTCTGATAGATCGGCACGGCGCGCGCGCCGGTCGCCGGATCGGGCTGTTGCCCGCCGTGCAGCGTCAGGGTGTCGAAGCCGACATACTTGGGACCCGCCATGGGCTGTTCTCCGTTCGAGTTGGGCGGAACCTAGAGCGGATTGAGACAAGATTGAAGCGCGCCCGGTCTGTTTCCCTTGGCCCGGCCCGTCTGCTGGGCTACCTAACCGGGACAAGATTTGGGGATGAATGCGATGACACGCGAGATCAATTCGGTTGCCGTAATCGGTGGTGGCACCATGGGTGCCGGGATTGCCGGAAAATGCGCTGATGCCGGTTGCAGGGTGCTGCTGCTCGACATCAACGAAGAGGCGGTTGCCAAGGCGATGGAGCGCGTCACCGGCGGACGCTCGCCCGCAATCGAAAACCCCGAAAGTGCCAAGCTGATCGAAACCGGCACGTTCAACCAGCTCGACCGCATCGCCGGTTACGACTGGGTCTGTGAAGCGGTGATCGAAGATCTCGCGACCAAGCGCGATTTCTTCGAGAAGCTCGATGCCGCACGCAGCCCCGGGTCGGTGATCTCGACCAACACCTCGGGCATCCCGCTGCGCTCAATCGTGGAAGGCATGCCCGAACAGCTGCGCCGCGACGTTGTCGTCACCCATTTCTTCAATCCCGTAAAGGTGATGAAGCTGCTGGAGGTTGTTCCCGGCCAGGACACGACACCGGATGTTGTCGAAGCCATAGCGGCCTTCGGTGCGGACAAGCTCGGCAAGGGTGTCGTCCATGCCAAGGATACGGTGAACTTCATCGGCAACCGGATCGGTTGTTTCTGGATGCTCTCTGGCCTCCACAAGGGAAAGAAGGCACGCCATGAGGGCAGCCTTTCGATGGAGACGATCGATGCGGTGATGTCGGTCCCGGTCGGCCTGCCGCCCACGGGGCTCTATGGACTGATCGATCTGATCGGTCTCGACATCATGGATTTTGTCGGCAAGAACCTCGCGGTCAACCTGCCTGACGGCGACATCGGCCATGGCTTCACGTCGTTCCCGGCCGAAGAACAGGCCATGCTCGAGCGCGGTCAGCTCGGGCGCAAGACCGGCGGTGGTTTCTACCGCGTGACCAAGATGGATGACGGCGCGAAGTTCAAGGAGACCTTTGATCTCGACACCGGCGACTGGCGGCCCACAGGGCAGCCTGTTGTCACCGAGGCGCACTCCACGCTCGGCGGATTGATGGCAGCCGAAGACGCGTCCGGTGCGTTCGCACGCGACCTGATGGGAGGCACTCTGCTTTATGCAGCAGACCTCGTGCCGCAAATCGCTGACGATCTCGTCAACATCGACCGTGCCATGCGCTGGGGTTTTGCCTGGCAGCAGGGCCCATTCGAGATGATGGACGAACTGGGTGTGCCGATGATTATCGAGCGGTTGGCCTCGATGGATGTGGCTTTGCCCGCCATGCTCCAGGTCGCCCGGGATGCCGGTGCTTCTTCGTTCTACCGCAACGAGGGAACGCAATATCTGGGCCGCGACGGCGGCTGGCACCAGGTGCCAGCCTGACGATCGGGGAAGTCACGCGGCTCAGGGGTCGACGGCGACCAGCGTCAGGTCGACGGTGCCGTCATCTGCGCGCTTGAGCGTGATTTCGGCTTCCTCAAGGATACAGATGCCTGAATCTGGCAGGCATGCACCAAAGGTCAGACCCATGACGGCGGGCCCCGTCAGATATTCGGAGTCGAAGGCGAGGGACTGCAGTACAGGGCCTTCGAAATAGTCGCCCTGGACCATCAATACGCTGGGCAGATCGTCCAGCCAGATCATCTGGTCGTCGCGCGGCGTCAGGCCGATGCCAAGCTGGCCATTCAGCTTCACATCGTTGGTCGGCAGCACGGCAATCACCAGCTTGTTGCCGGCTTCAAGATGGGTCTGCACGTTGACGCCGGTCGGTGTGACCAGCGACGCGACTGTGTCTGCCTGTGCGGTCGACGCAAGAAACGCGAACGCAAGCAAAACGGCGATGGTGGTCTTCAGACGTGTCATGTCATCCCGATTCCGGCTTATCCGGTACGCATTACATAGTTTGCACGGCCACCTGAGGCCAAGTCACGTTCGATTGAAACCCTTCGCATCTCGTCAACTTACCGTTTTGGCAAGTTTGATGCTTTGCCGCAGCGGTCGGTGGCGAAGCTGTGACCAGCGTTTGAGCGCAACTTTGTCTGCTCAGGGCGTAGTCTTCCTGCAACAACAAGGGAGACGTGACCCCAACGGGGTCGTGTTTTGATGGAACAAGGCCCTGCACCCGACAGCAGGACCCTGAGGGGCGGCAGATCCCCGTCCACACCAGTCCCCTCGATCGCCGCCCTGCCTCAACGCAGCGCTGGACCTGTCCAGTGCTGCGTTGCGCTATTTTGGATACCGGAGTCCAGCTGGACACGCTGCCAATTGGATTGATTCCGCGCTGGTGGCTATGGGCGTAAGATGATGGCGGTGATGATGTTGAGGGGTTGAGGAGAAGCATGCCGGGTTCGACCAACTGGAATGCAACGCAACAGCAGATGTTTCACGAAATCTCTGATCCCCTGGGCATCACCTATGATCCGGGCAGCACGCTCGATGTCGTCCAGGAACCGGGATACATCGATTCTCCCATTGAGACCCACGACTTCGCGACCGCCGCGCTTGGCGCGCTCGGTATGGCGACCGCAACGATCGGCAAGATGCGGGGACTGGGTTCGCAGAAGCTGCGTCTTGACCGGCGTCATGCCGGGCTGATGCTCAATTCGGTCGCCTATCATTTTCAGGAAGGCTGGCAGCTCGACATTTCGCCCGTGCACACACCCGTCAACAACTTCTTCGAGACCAAGGACGGTCGGCATGTCGTTTACAACGGTGCCTATACCAAACTGCGCGAAGGCATTCTGAAGTTCCTGAACTGTGTCGGGGACCATGATGGCATCGCCGCCGCAACGATGCGGTTTGACGCCCAGGACCTGGAGGACCAGTTATCCGAACTTGGCCTTTGCTCGGCAATTGTACGCGACAAGGAGGAATGGCTCGGCCATCCCCAGGGCCGTGCGCTTGTCGATGTGCCGGTGATAGAACTCACAAAAATTGGAGACGGCGAACGGGTTCCGCTGTCCGACGACGTGTTTCGTCCGCTGGGCAAGGTGCGTGTGCTGGAATTCGCGCGCGTCCTTGCCGGACCAACGGTTGGCCGCAACCTGGCCGATCAGGGTGCCGATGTGGTTCACGGTCGCCATCCTTATCTCGATCACATACTTCCGTTCGAGGTCGAAACCGGGTAGGGCAAGAAATCGACCTATCTTGATTTTGCGGCCGACCATGATCGAAGTTTGATCCTGAAGTTGCTGGAGAACGCCGATGTTGTGATCGACGGACTGCGTCCCGGGGCGTTGGCCAAAGCAGGTTTATCGGTCGAGGAATTGACACGGCTAAAGAAGAATCTCATCTGCGTCGAAGTGGATTGTTATGGTTTTCAGGGCCCGTGGGCGGGCCGCAGAGGCTGGGAACAGCTCGCCCAATCCTGCACAGGTCTCGCCAGTATTCACAGCGCGGGACGAGAACAACTCAGTCTCGTGCCAGCCTATTTCAACGATTACGGTACGGGTTTTCTTGGCGCTCTGGGCGTGATGGCTGCGCTGATTCGACGCTCGACCGAGGGTGGAAGCTGGCTGGTGCGTGTCGCACTGGCCAAGACAGTGATGCTTGCGACACGATACCGGGACAACACAGAAACGCCTGTGCCGATCACACAGGACGATCTGGAGCGTTATCTTGTCGATCAGGATAGTCCGCTTGGTTTGCTGACTCGTGTTGCGCCGCCCGTAGAGTTCGAAACGACGCCATCAATGAGCATGAAAGCCGGCACCATGCCTGGTTCCGATACCCTGAAACTGGGTTGGGGCCCCGACCGGCTCTATCCGACGCGGGTGCCACATCGTCCGACAGAGATTTTCAAGCTCAGGCAGATTCACTGGAAGGCCGATCAGGCTCTGTGATTGTTTGTTGTTGTTTCTTTAGCCTCAGGCGCCGGCACTCGCTCCGCTCGTTTGGCTAACGCGCCGTTGGCGCGGGCTCGCGGCGTTAGCCAAACGAGCGAGAGCCGGCGCCTGAGGCTGAAGAAACAAGACAAACAGCCGCGCCACTGGACAAATCACCCGCCGTGCACGACATAACCTTCTGAACCCTTACCCCTCGGCATCCAACATGACGATCATCGCGGACGAGGTCGCGCGCCGGCGCACCTTCGCCATCATCTCTCACCCGGACGCGGGCAAGACGACGCTGACCGAAAAGCTGTTGCTGTTCGGTGGTGCGATCCAGTTGGCGGGTGCCGTGAAGGCGCGCGGCGCTCGCCGTCGTGCGCGCTCGGACTGGATGAAGGTCGAACAGGAGCGGGGTATCTCCGTTACCGCCTCGGTGATGAGCTACCAATATGCCGATTGCGCCTTCAACTTGCTCGATACGCCGGGCCATGAAGATTTCAGCGAAGACACCTACCGGGTGCTGACGGCGGTCGACAGCGCCGTCATGGTGATCGATGCGGCCAAAGGCATCGAAACCCAGACGCGCAAGCTCTTTGAAGTCTGCCGTCTTCGCGACATGCCTATCGCGACCTTTGTCAACAAGATGGACCGCGAGGCGCGTGATCCCTTTGAGCTGATCGACGAGGTCGAGCAGACCCTGCAGATCGAGGTCACGCCGGCCAGCTGGCCGATCGGCATGGGCCGCGAGTTCCTGGGCTGCTACGACCTGATCAACGACCGCCTGATCCTGATGGCCCGCAGCAAGGGCGATGTCATTGGCGAGGGCATCGCCTGCCAGGGCCTTGATGACCCCAAGCTCGATGAGTTGTTGCCCGAGCATGCCGTTTCCGAACTGCGCGAGCAGGTCGAGATGGCGCGCGGCCTGTTGCCGCCGTTTGACCGGGAGGCCTATCTCGCCGGCAACCTGACACCGATGTATTTCGGCAGCGCACTCAACAATTTCGGTGTGCAGGAGTTGCTCAACGGCCTGGTCGGTTATGCACCCACGCCCAGGTCCCAGCCAACCCAGCAACGTCCGATTGAGCCGACCGAGGACAAGGTCGCCGGCTTCGTGTTCAAGATCCAGGCGAACATGGATCCCAAACATCGCGACCGTATTGCTTTCGTGCGCCTGGCATCAGGCCACTTCAAACGCGGCATGAAACTCAAACATCACCGCACCGGCAAACAGATCGTGATGCACAATCCGCTGATTTTCCTGGCCCAGGATCGCGAGGTCGCCGAGGAGGCCTTTGCCGGCGACATCGTCGGCATCCCCAACTACGGCAATCTTCATATCGGTGACGCCCTGACCGAAAGTGAGGATCTCGCCTTCACAGGCATTCCGAGCTTTGCGCCCGAACATCTCCAGCGCGTTCGCGCGACCGACCCGATGAAGGCAAAACATCTGGGACGCGCCTTGCAGCAGTTGGCCGAAGAAGGCGCGGCACGCGTCTTCAAGCCGGTCATGGATGCCGACTGGGTCGTCGGGGTCATGGGGCCGCTGCAGTTTGATGTCCTGGCCGATCGCATACGCACGGAATACGAGGTGCCGGTCCGGTTCGAGCCGGCCAGTCTTTACACGGCACGCTGGCTCGGCGGTGCCCCGCATCAGACGATCAAGGACTTTGCCGACTCCAACCGCGGTGCCATGGCCTATGATCACGCCGGCCAGCCGGTATTCCTGGCGCGCAATGCCTGGCATCTCGACAAGGCTCAGAGCGATGCCCCGGCGATTTCGTTCCTGAAGGTCAAGGAGCAGGTCCACACCGAAACGGCCGCGGCGGCATAACGCCATGGCCGTGCGTTTGTGCAAGATTGCATTGCTGGCCTGCTACACGCTGCTGCTTGGCCTGATCGCCTTTGGCAACATCACCGACTACGGCAGCAACCGGCCCTTTGTGCAGCATGTGCTGGCGATGGACACGACCTTCCAGAGTCCCGGTGTCATGTGGCGCGCGATCGCCGATCCGACACTGCAGGCGATCGCCTATCTGGGCATCATCGCGACCGAGACGGTTGCAGCACTTGTCTGTAGTGCCGGGGTGATCCGTCTATTCCGTCGCCGTCGTGCTTCGGCTGAAACCTTCGACGCTGCCAAATCGCTCGCGATCTGCGGCGTCACGCTCTCGCTTGTGCTTTGGACCGGTGGGTTTCTTGCGGTTGGCGGCGAATGGTTTGCCATGTGGCAATCGGGCACCTGGAACGGTGCAAGCTCGGCAGCACGTTTCCTTCTGGCAGGCGGGGTCGCCTTGCTCTTCCTGATCCAGCCGGACCGCGAGCTCCTGGCGTGATCCTTTACGGACGGAGGGGCTTGAGTCACGGCGCGACCAATCTTGTCGCGGTCATGAGCCCTGAAGGACTTGCTGCAGTGATCGCGGCGCTCGATTTTGATCCCGCTGATATTCGCACCGAGTTCTATCCCGGCCTTCTGCCACAGTATCATGAGAAGGCTGCCGACGGCCTTGAGCGCTTCATTGCGCGCCATGGCATCAATATCCTCGACTTCGAAGCCTGGACGACCAAGAAGAGCGAACTTGGCGATGTGATCTATCGCTGATCGCTGCTTGCGTTAGTCTGCGCCGCATTGGCGACCGAGATCCGGGCCCAACAGGAGACTGCCGATGACCGAACTCCCGTTCACCACGCCCGAAGACGTCGGTCTGTCGTCAGAGCGCCTGGCGCGGATTCGCACCTTGATGCAACGGTATGTCGATTCCGGGAAGTATCCCTGGGCGATGGCCGCGGTAATCCGCCATGGCGAGATCGCTTACTGGGACCAGATTGGCCTTTCGGATGTCGCGGCCGGCCGGGCAGTCGCAGCCGACGACATCAGCCGGTTCTATTCGATGACCAAGCCGATCACGGCCGTTGCGGCCCTGCAGCTCTACGAACTGGGCCTCTACCAGCTTGATGATCCCGTCGGCGACTACATCCCGGCCCTGGCCGATATGGAAGTGCGTGTCGCAGAAGACGAAAACGGCATGCGCACCGAACCGGCTGCACGGGCGATCACTGTGCGCGACCTCTTTTGCCACACGGCCGGATTTACCTATGGGTTCTCCACCGGCGATCGGTTGTCGCGGCTCTACAACGAACACCGCGTCGACTTCAACAGTGGCGATGGTCCGCTGGCCGATGTCGTGGCGCGGCTGGCCGAACTGCCGCTCGATCACCATCCCGGTGCGCGCTGGACTTATGGCGTGTCGATCGACGTGCTGGGCCACCTGGTCGAAGTGCTTTCGGGCAAAACCTTCGATCGTTATCTCGCCGAGAACATCTTTGCTCCGCTTGATATGACCGACACCTTCTTTCAGCTTCCGCCCGATCGCATGGACCGGTTTGTGCCCTGTTACGGTCGCACGATCGAAGACAAATTCGTTCGCATCGAAGGCACCAAGGATAGCCCCCATGCTTCGGGCGTGACCTGTTTTTCCGGGGGCGGTGGCCTTCTGTCGACCATGCGCGACTACCTGCGTTTCTGCGACATGCTGCGGAGTGAAGGCGTGCTCAACGGAGAACGTATTCTGGGGCGGCGCACGGTCGAATACATGGCGACCAACCATATGCCTGACGATGGCGATCTCACGACGATGGGCCAGGAGACATTTTCAGAGACAAGTTATGCCGGGATCGGATTCGGGCTGGGCGTCTCGGTTGTGCTCGACCCCGCAGCGGCGCAGACCATGTCTTCGCCCGGCGAGTTCGCCTGGGGCGGCATGGCTTCGACCGCCTTCTGGATCGATCCGCTGGAGGATCTCGCTGCGGTCTTCCTGACCCAGCTTGTTCCGTCTGCGGCTTATCCGATCCGCCGCGAGTTCCGCGTTCTGGTCAATCAGGCGCTGATCGACTGACTGGCGGCAGATCGCGCAGGCCCATGGGTTCGTCACCGGCTTCCCCGACGATCCAGTCGCAAAACGCTGCCGCACAGGATGACAGTTCGCGCGAGGCACGCCAGGTCAGGTATTGGCATTCCCGTGGGTGTTGCACATCAGGGGTCAGGCGGACGAGATCGCCGCGTTCCAGCGAGCGGCGTATCAGGTGGGCCCAGCCCAGCGCGACCCCTTGTCCGTCGATCGCCGCCTGAATCATGTTGGGGTAGGCGTTGAAGATCAGAGCGTCGGCATTGCGCCGTGGCATGGCGATGCCGTGGCTGGCAAACCAGCTCCGCCAGGGCATCCAGGTCGGGTCGATATCATCGAGATGGAGCAGGGTCTCACCCAACAGATCGACTGACGTAGCAGGGGGCGTGCGGTCCTCCAGGTAGTCCGGGCTGGCTACGGGGATGACGAGATCGTCGAACAGCTTGATCGATCTGAGCCCGGGCCAGCGGCCGTTTCCGAAACGGACGGCAAGATCGACCTCGCTTTGGAGCGGGTCGGTATAGGGGTCGGCTGCGAGCAGGCGCAGTACGCTGCCGGGCCGGTGCTGGCGAAAACCCGCGACACGTGGCATCAGCCAAAGCGAGGTCAGGGCCACACTGGCTGCGACCGTGACTGTGTCTGCAGTGCCGGTGCGGCGCAGATCAGCGGCACTTTCGGCGATCGAGCGAAGGCCGTTCGTGACCGCTTCATGGAAGCGTTCGCCTTCTGGCGTCAGGCCCAGGGGGCGTGACCCCCGCCGGAATAATAATACGCCCAGGTTGTCTTCGAGATTGCGAATCTGTTGACTGACCGCGGCCTGGGAGATTCCCATCTCTTCAGCGGCATGCGTGAAGTTCTGGTATCTGGCAGCGGCCTCAAAGGCGACCAGGGCCGTGGTCGGCGGGAGTTCACGGCGTAATCGTTCCATAACTTCAGTTTATGTTAGCTGCGACTATTTCTGAACTAGTTTCTTCGCGGTTACGTCGTAATGATGGTGCATCAACGTTTGCCTGGAGTGTGCTCGATGAGCGATGTGTCGACCTTCCCGTCTGCCCGTGACTTTGACCCTGCCGCGCTCGACGCGGTCAATCGCGATTATGGCGACGCCCGGCCGCTTCCGGCCGAGGCCTATGTCTCGCCCTCCTATTTCGAAGCCGAACGTGCGCGGCTGTGGTCACGCAGCTGGGTCTGCCTCACCGCCGGTGCCTACGTCCCCAATCCGGGCGATGTTCAGCCGCTTGATCTCGTTGGTGTCCCGCTTTTTGCGATCCGTGGCCGCGACGGCGAGGTCCGCGTCTTTCACAATGCCTGCCCGCATCGTGGCATGAAGCTTGTCAGCGAGCCCGGCAACGCCGGCGCCCTGATCACCTGCCCCTACCACAACTGGGCCTTCGGCTTTGGTGGCGAGTTGCGCCAGACGCCCCATATCGCCGGCATGGGAAAACACGAGTGTGCGGGTTTTGACAAAGCCGGTTTCAAGATCAAGCAGGTGCGTTCGGCGGTCTGGTTCGATCAGGTCTTTGTCAATCTCAGTGGTGATGCCGAGCCGTTCGAGGATTACATTGCGCCCGTGGCAGAGCGCTGGGCCGCGTTCGACAGCAGCCTGATCCGCCATGGCGGTGAGGATTCGATCATGCATTTTGATCTCGAATCCAATTGGAAGCTGGCGGTCGAGAACTTCTGTGAGGCCTATCACCTGCCCATGGTCCATCCCGCTCTCAACACTTATTCCAGGCTGGAAGATCACGAGAACATCGAGGAAGAGACCTATTCGGGTCAGGTCAGCCTGGTCTATGCGCCCGATCGTGGCGACCATGTCCTGCCGCGTTTCCCGGATCTGCCCGATCACTGGACGACCCGCGCGGAATACATCGCGCTTTACCCCAACGTCCTTCTCGCCATTCATTACGATCACTTCTATGCGGTCCGCATCCTGCCCAACGGCCCGGATGGCTGCCACGAAACCTTCGATCTCTATTATGTCGGCGATGAACCGACCCAGCCCGGCAGCGCCAACCTGCGCGCCACCGTGCGCGAAACCTGGCGCGAGGTTTTCCAGGAGGACGTCGATGTCGTTGAGGGCATGCAGAAGGGCAGGGCCTCGCCGGGCTTTGATGGCGGAGTATTCACACCAGTCCTCGAAGGTCCCTCCCATTGCTTCCACCGCTGGACCGCCCGCGCCATGATGTGAGCCATGGCCGGTCGCGTTCCGCTCCGGCCTGAACCGGAGGGATCGGATGACCGACCAGGGACGGCCACGTCTGGGTGAATTGCTGCTCGGCACCGAGGGCCTCGCGCTGATGCGGCTTGCCTTTACCGGTGAGGAGGCGGCGCGGCGGGATCGGGTCGCGGAAATGCGCGATCTGCTCGACCGCATGGACGACGATGACGCGCTCGCCGACTGGCTCGACGGCGAAGAGCATGGCCTCGACCTGGGCTACGCCATCTGGGCGGAGACCTATGACGACCGCATGCGGCTGGTGACGGTCGAAAGTGACGCCGTGCAGGGGTTCATCGATCAGTTGCCCGAAGGAGCCGAAGTGCTCGATGCAGCCTGTGGCACGGCGCGCCATGGCGCCTATGCGGCGTCGCGGGGCCATCGGCTGACCGGAGTCGATCGCTCGGTCGACATGCTCGCCAAGGCTGGTGCCAAGCTGCCGGACACGGTGTTCCTGGAGGGCGATCTCGAGGCGTTGCCGGTTCCCGATGCCGCTTTCGACGCTGTGCTGTGTGGCCTCTCGCTGGTTCATCTGCCAGAACTCGACCGGGTGTTTGCGGAATTTGCGCGGGTATTGCGGCCCGGTGGCACACTCATCATCAGCGATATCCACCCCATGCCGATCACGCTCGGCTGGCAGGCCCAGTTCCGCGGCACTGACGGCCTCCCGGTGTTCATCCGACTCAACCGCCATTGGCTATCGGACTACGTTACGGCGGCCTCGACGGCCGGGCTCATGGTCTCGGCCTGCATAGAGCCTCAGCTCACCGCGGAGTCGGTCCGCACACCTGCGGGCGAGTACCTCGCCGAGGCCAACCGGCAGGCCTGGGTCGGCATCCCGGCCGTGGTCGTGTGGCGCTTCACCAAGGCTTGAGCCCGTCTTGCATCGGCCGGACGGTTTATTGTATGGTCATTCAACAAACACAGATTCCCGTGATCCGGAGATTTCCATGGCCGCTCTTGATGCGAAGACCGCTGACCTCTTTCCGGTCGACAACTTCACCGACGATCCCACGACGACCTTCACCCTGCCGTCGCCCTGGTACTTCAAGCCGGAGGTGTTCGAGAAGGAGAAGGAGGAGATCTTCTTCAAGTCGTGGCGTGTGGTCTGCCATGCCAGCGAGCTCGCCAATCCGGGCGATTACGCCACGGTCGATATTCACGGCCAGGGTGTTTTTGCGCTCCGCGGGCGCGACGGCAATCTGCGCGCCTTCTACAATGTCTGCCAGCACCGCGCGCACGAGTTGCTGCAGGGCAGCGGCAACGTCAAGGCGGTCATCACCTGCCCCTATCATGCCTGGGCCTACGGCAGCGATGGCGCGCTGCGCACGGCGCGCAACTGCGAGAACGTGAAGGGTTTCGACAAGGCAGATTTCAGCCTCGCTACCGTACGTGTTCAGGAGTTCGCCGGTTTCGTCTTCGTCAATCTCGATGACGACGCCAAACCGATGCACGAATGGGCGCCAGGCTTTGAAGATTGCGTGCGCCAATGGTTCCCCGACGTCGAGGATGTCCGGGTTGCGAGCCAGAAGGATTTCGACATCGCGGCCAACTGGAAGGTCGTGGTCGAGAATGCGATCGAGGGTTATCACTTCCCCAATTCCGGCCCGGTGCACCGCGAGCTGTGTGACATCATCGACCTGCCGGGCACCCAGCTTCAGATCCACGAGAACTGGCTCGCCATCATCTCGCCGCCCGGCGAGAACAAGGGTGATGTCTACCCCTGGCCCAGGGAAGGCGAGAGTGAGCTGACGGGTTACTTCATCACGCTCTTCCTGTGGCCCGACTGGATCATCTACTACTGGCCGCACATGGACATGATCTCGACCTTCCTGATGCGCCCGACCGGCGGTGAAGGTACTGTCGTCGAGAACGCCTATTACAACGTGCCCGGTCGTGGCGACGATGAAACCACCCGCGGGGCCGTGGAATGGTTCAACGATCGCCTGGGCCCTGAGGACAAGGACCTCAACGAAGGTGTTCAGCGCGGCATCCGTTCGAAAGGATACTTCCAGGGCCGCCTGTTCGCCCAGAAAGGCGAGTCCGGCGGCAGCGAACACTGCGTCCACGCTTTCCAGTCCTGGGTGAAGGACGCGCTGCTGGGGTAATGCGATACCTGCTCGCTCACCCAACAGCGATGTCATCCTGGCCGACCAGCAGGAGAGCCGGGAACGCGACCGGAAAGTGCCAGACGCGCGAAATCCCGGATTGCCTCGCGGGGAAATGCAGAGGTTGATTCTCGGGACGTCTTGACCCTCGCTGGCCCCTGTTTACCAAGACCGTGTATACACTGTGTGTGACCGGATGCCGGTGGTGAGAAGGAGAAGAGCTTTGGCAGTTACCAGCAACGAAGAGCGCGAGATCATCCAGACCTTGCTGAGAAATTGCAGCAACAGCACCACGGACATGGTGCCTGATGTCGGATTTGGTCCCGTTTCCAACTACACCGATCCCAACCGCCTGAAACAGGAGATCGATGTTCTCTTCCGTCAGTTTCCGATCATTGTTGGCCACGTCGGACAGCTCGCTGAGCCGGGCCAGTTTATCACGCACAACGAAACCGGCGTGCCCATCCTGGTGACGCGCAACCGGAAGGGCTCACTCAAGGCGTTCATGAACGTGTGTCGCCACCGGGGCATGCGCGTTGCAAATGAGCTCTGTGGCAAGGCTGCCATGTTCACCTGTCCCTATCACAGCTGGAACTATGATCTTGATGGGCGGTTGCGCGGCATGCCACAGCCCAACGGTTTCGAGAGCATCGATGAGGAGAGCCTCGGGCTTGTTGCGCTGCCAGTCGGCGAACGGTTCGGACTGGTCTGGGTCAGACCCTCGGTTGGCGACGAAGCCTTTGATCTCGATGCCTGGCTTGCTCCCATGGCAAACCAGCTCGAGTCGCTCGATCTGGGCGACCATGTGGTCTTCCGGGCCTGGTCGGTTGAATCCGACATGAGTTGGCGCCTGGCTCTGGAAGGCTTTCTGGAATCCTATCATTTCTGCTCAGCGCACAAACACACGGCCTGCGCTGGTTATCTCGATAATCAGAGCGTCTTCCGGGATCTCTATCCGCACGTCCGGCATGCGGTGCCGCTGCCCAAGGCTCTGGAAATGGAAGGGCAGGCGCCTGAAGTCTGGAACTACCGGCCCAACTTCATGACGCAGAACTATCTGTTCCCCTGCAACTTCGTCCAGGTCATGACCGACCATGTCTACATCCACTCGATCTTTCCCAAGGGATCGGGTTCCTGCGTGTTCCAGTGCATGATGCTTGTGCCCGAAGCGCCCGAAACGGAAAAAGCCGAACGCTACTGGAACCGCAACTACAAGGTCGTTGAGACGGTCTTCGGGGAAGATTTCGAAATCGGACAGAAGGTTCAGGCCGGGCTGGAAACGGGGGCCAACGAGCACTTTGTATTCGGTCGTTACGAGCGTGGCCTTCACCTTGCCCAGAAGGCGATTGATGATGCACTGGAGGGCCGTCTTACTGCTTGTCACGGCGCTGCCGCATTGTGAGGGCCCAGCGGGCATTCTACCATTTCACCGATC
>Ga0233427_10002657_pt1 | contig 16536 bp, 15 predicted proteins | sample SI_118_April2016_5_FD_179885 | JGI IMG/M metagenome (GOLD analysis project Ga0233427, IMG submission 179885) | Seawater microbial communities from Saanich Inlet, British Columbia, Canada - SI_118_April2016_100_MG | ecosystem: Environmental > Aquatic > Marine > Inlet | place: Canada: British...
TGATTATTAATCCAAGTTTGTTTTGATATTTCTAATTAATATAGGGTATTTGTTCAATCTTGTCTAATCTTTGGGTTAGTTTCATTTCATTATAAAAAATATTACTTGTTAATACATCTAATGGGTTATCAATGTTAATACTATATAAATTATTATCCATTTCAAAACCGAATGGTTTATCTCCCCATAGAACATTTGATTTCATATTTTTTCTAGTAAGAACACTGACTGCACAATTTCTGATATATGCCGGTTCCTGGTCCTGTCGTCGGAGTCCATCAGGTTCCTCCATAACAAACCCCGTTAATGCACCATTATTATCCATCCTTTTCATTCTTATAGGGTGATGATCTCCCACTTCTACTAAGGACATTACACTAGTGACATCATTGCCAACTGCTATTTCCAAGCCCTGTATAACGTGTTCAGGAAGGCGAAATGGACAGGGTGGTTCCAATAGAACGATATACTTGTATTTTTTATCATCTTCGCTTTCTGCCCACTTTAAAGCATGTTGTATGACTCCAAGAGAGCCAGCTTCATCGGTGGCAAGTTCAGGCGGTCTCTTGAAGGGAGCATATTCTCCATATTGGTTAACAAGTTTAATTATTTCATCAGAATCGGAAGAAACAATAATCCTTTCAAGTCTACTTACTCCTATGGCGGTGAATAACGCCCTTTCAACTAAGGTAAAATCACCTATTTTAATTAAGTTTTTATTCTTGACTCCTTTTGAGCCACCTCGAGCTGGTATAATACAAATTATTGACATTATTTACAGTGAATCATCAATTGTATAATCTCTTTCGGACGTAGCCCATTTGGGCTCTAAAACACCAATATCAATAATTTTTTTTATGCCTTCATTGAGTGAAATTTTTGGTTCATATCCAAATAATCTTTTAGCTTTTTCAGTACTGCAATACCTCTGATATATTTCTCTTTTTTCATCACGATCAGTACCTTCAAAATTGTTTTTTACTATCACATCCAGTTTACCTTGCTTACCACAAAGATCGATAACTAGTTCACCAAGTTTCTTAAGAGAGATTAATGCTTTACTATTGCCAATATTTATAGTCATACTATTAGTTTTATGTGAAAATAAAGCATCAACTGTACCGCGAGCTGTGTCCTCAGAGAAATTATATGATCTTTCTTGATTGCCATCGCCATAGACTATGGGTGGTTTATCGTTCATCACATTGCGTATAAATTTAGGAATTACAAACTGCGCAATTTGATAGGGACCATAAGTATTGAAATAACGTAGAATTGAATACTCTAATGTCTGGAATTCTAAATGGTATGCTTTAATCATTTCTTCGCCAGCTAACTTGCTTACTGCATAAACTGTTTTCCCCTGGGTAATATCATCTTCACTAATAGGGTTTTTTAAAGGTTCACCATAAACTTCAGATGAAGAAGCAAATACTATTTTATTTATTCCAGCAATGATTGCAGCATCCAAAACCTTTTTGGTCCCATTAATATTAATATCTATACATTTCAGACTATTTACTTCTGTTCGTCGAACACCAAGATGTGCAGCAAGATGGATAATGCCATCGCAACCACGGATTGCTTCTCTGAGACTTGATTCGTCGAGTATAGAACCATAGAATATTTCAATTTTATCATTAATTTGATCTTTAATTACATTTATTTGCTCGTACAAATCAAAAAGGATGACTTTAATTCCCCTTTTTAATAAATCATTACAAACCGCCATCCCGATACATCCGGCACCACCGGTAACGAGCACCTTTTTAAACCTATAGTTCATACGCTATCCTTTTTTGTACTAAATCTTGATTCAGAGGCAATGTTTCTAAAATATCTACAATTCTGATTGCAGATTTCCCATCACCATATGGATTAGTTATTTGATCCGCATTGCTAATGAAATCTTTGTCATTTAATGCTTTATTAATTGCGCTAATTATTTCATTCTTATCATGATTCACATCAATGATGTTTTCTGCCCTCAGTCGACCCTGTTGGCGAGTACCAATATTAACCGCAGGAAGGTGAAAGCTCGGAGCTTCTCTTATTGCCGCAGAAGAATTTCCAACCATCACATCAGCGCAGTTCATTAAACTCAAAAAATCTGAGCTTACCATATTTTCTATGTAAGTAAAATTCCTCTCTTTTTTTACAGCAGCAATAATCTCTTTTCCCCCTGCATCAGTATTAGACGAAAAAGCGATAATTTGACAATCATTAAAATTTTTCAGCGCATTAAGTGTTGTTTTTATTTGGTTGGTTGAAGATCCAAATTCTGTCGTTACTGGATGTTGTGTAAAAATAATTAGAGGTTGATTTTCTGAAAAGCTATATTGTTTTGCTAGCTTGCCTTTTGATTTTTTTTCTATTGAACTAATTATATCGATATAAGGACAGCCAACTTGAAATACCATTTTAGGATCTTCACCCATTCTGATGATTCTTTCAGCAGCATCTTTGGTCGCTGGAAAGTGAATATGAGACATTTTAGTTACGGCATGGCGTATACTTTCATCAATTGTGCCCGTAACCTCTCCTCCTTGAATATGCGCTATTGGGTAATTCATAAGGCTTACTGCAACTGTGGCAGCTAGCGTTTCAACTCTATCTACTGTAATTAGTACAAGATCAGGGTTTAATTCTTGTAAGGATTCAGCAATACCATCTGTGCATTTTGCAGCTGCTTTTGCCATGCCAACTGGAGAATTGTAATTTTCAGTGAACATTGGTACTTTTTTATCTATTTTAAATCCATCATCGATTATTTCTTGTATAGAATAACCATATTCTTTAAGTAAATGTGATCCAGTAACAACCAATTGCAACATAAGATTTGGGCGCACATTTATTTCTTTTAATACGCTCTTAACTCGAGGATAATCAGCCCGAGTCCCCGTGATACATAGAATCTTGCGCACGCTATTATCTGTTTTATTCATTTATATTTTCCAATTCTTGTTCATTAAACATTTGGGATACTTGAATATGACCACAATCTATACAAATTGCAATCCGGTGGAATAACTTTGGTAAAAAACGGGAATAAAAAATAGATTAGAGGTTCAAAAGAGACACCATCACATACTACACATCTATTATTGATAATTTTATTCATAAGAAGTTTAACATTTCTTATTTAATGTCATCTTGTTGTATGTGAGTATCAACATTAATATTCATAGTGGCTGTTTTACCTAATATTTTTTCAAAATCTTCGGCATAGAATGGTCCCGTACCAGGGCGCTTGACCCAGATATTTTCTCTGGTAAATTTGTCTCCTTTTTTAATTTCAGCAATTGAAACTACAGATGCATAGGCAAAATTAATGACTGGCTGTTCTTCTTCAACAGGACCCTTTGTTCCACCCCGTTCCAGTTTGATGATATTTGCTCCTTCCACCAACGCCTTTGCAACTTGCGGATCCATGGAATTTTCAATGTCAGGACCTTTACGTTCCATACTGTCTGTGTAATGCCTTTCTAATATACATGCGCCTAATGCAACTGCCCCAAAACAGGCATGATTAGAGGTGGTGTGATCAGAAAGCCCAATAACTGAATTTGGGAATGCTTCTTGAAGTTCTACCATAGCACCTAGCCGTACTAAATGTGGCGGAGTAGGATAAATATTAGTTGTGTGTAGCAATGCATAAGGAATAGAGTTTTTTTCAATTATTTCTACTGACTTATGCACGGATTCGATTGTGTTCATACCTGTGCTTAATATAATGGGTTTACCAAAACTACAAATATGTTCAATCAGAGGATAATTGTTGCATTCGCCTGATCCAATTTTATATGCAGGTACTTCAAATTCGGCCAACCGGTTTGCCGCCGCCCTTGAAAAAGGTGTGCTTATAAAAATAGCACCTCTATCTTCAACATATTTTTTTAATTCAAATTCTTCTACTTTATTGAGAGCACAATCATCCATTAATTCATAAATGGTTTTCCCGATGTATCCTACTTTTTCTTTATTTGCCTCCTGGCTCATTTCATCTTCTACGATGTGGGTTTGATGTTTGATTATTTCAATACCACTATCAATTGCAGTATCAACCATATGTTTTGCAACATCAAGCGACCCGCCATGATTGATACCGATTTCTGCTATAACTAATGGATCATAATCATAACCAACTTTCCTACCTGCAATTTCAATTGTTGGGTTTATAGTGTTACCTTATTTATATAAGTTAATAGGTTTTTATTTTTTTTGAATTTCAATACTGCGATATCTTTTTAATAATTTGATATGATATTTATCTCCAATCAATTTTTTGTATGGCACGTAATTAATATATCTATGATCTGTTAGTGCAAATTTCAAATCACATCCATTATTAATTAGGTTAATTATATCACTCATAAACCAAAATATAGGATTGTTTGAATCTCCTTTTATTCTGGTAGGCCCATCAATATAAGCGAAATCAACTGTGTTAGGATATTTATCAATTTTGTATGATAACCCTCTATAATCACCAAACCGTTGTAACTGTAATGGAGCCAATATTATTTCTACATATTCTCTTAATTCATTGGGGATATTTTTTTTTAGTAAATCACAATAATATTCAGATTGCTCAAATGAAACAACTTTTCCTTTTATACCATTTTCCCTATGTATATACCTCAATAGCTCTGCAATGAATACCGTTGATGCTCCGGCACCATATTCGATAACAGAAATTGGTCTTATTCTCATAATATGCTTGTAAATGTGAAAAAAACGATACGGACTAAACATACCAGTCGACCTTTCACTAATAACTTTTGCATGATGAGCCACTTGTTTTCTAGCAAAAATATTATGAGAAATATTAGATATAAATTTATTAAATAATTTTAAGTAGTAATTTTTTAGTGGTATCCGTTTTTTAACCAATAAATCACACTTCTCACCGGGCCATCTTGTAGAATCGTATATAAGAGCCGTGATTTTTTTACAGTTTTTTTCCTCGATGTTTAACTGCTCATGGCACAATTCAATTTCTTTTTCTGATAATAAAATATCATATTTCATAATTTAGTTTCCTTTTAATATCCTAGATTCAAGTAGTAAGTGCAACAGTTAATTCTATATCAAAAAATACTTCATTGGGTGTTTTGTCCCCAAGTCTTTTACTTGGACGATTGTTAAGCCTTTTCATGGCGTGGATTATCTCCTTATCTGTTATGGTTCTAAAGTCTCTGTTTTTAGGAAAGTATTGTCGAATAAGCCCATTAGTATTTTCATTGGTTCCTCTTTCCCAGGAAGAATATGGATGGGCAAAATCAAAAGACATTTCCAAAATTTCATTTCGTTTTTCATTAAACATTGAAAATTATTTATAAATCCATAATAATATAATTAATTTAATTTTCAATAACTAAAAGTGTTATCAAATGTACAATTCTTTTCGGCCAAAACCTCTTTAGACAAACCGAATTTAGCCAAAATAATCATCGTATCTCGATAAGATTGAGGATATTTATTTTCTAGCCAAGTAAGGTCATCAATAAAATTATTGTTTAAACAAAACCTGACATCCTTAATCGGTACGATTGTGGTTTTATCTATTTTATAAATCACCACAGAATTATTTTTGTATACAAGTTCAGACCATTTTGCTGCATTAAAGTATTTTTTTAAGAACCGCGACCTACCTGAAAATACCAAATAATCCGGGCTTGCCTCTTTGACAGCTTCGATGATTGTGTTTTCGAAAAATAGATAGATATATGGTCTGTTATCTCTAAATCTGTGATAGGTAAAAACAAAGAGCAAGTTAGATTCGTTAATAACACCGGTCGTTGAGTAAGACATATTTTCACCATATACCTTTAAAATTGTCGGATTAACTTTTAATACAGGAATCTTTAAGTTTGTTCCACCATAAAACTCCAACCCCTCATTAGTAAGTCCATCAGAAACAACTCTACTGTTTTTAGTGATTTTCGGCAAAATCCAGCCTGATGCAGTTTTAATGTCTTCCGAAAATCTACCGATTGTTCTATCTTTACTACCAAACAACTTCTCCTGTATTTTGCCGAACCCCTTGTCCATCACCACTGCTGAAAGTTGAACCAGTATTAAAAATACAGCAAATAGCATGATGGTTTTTTCCCTATTTTCAACAAATTTTATAAACCATTTCCCTCTCGATTTTATTCTTAGAATATCAACTAATTTAGATAGTAACGATATAAGAGCGAAATAAGACAAATAATAAATGATTACAGTTTGGCCAATCCTGTAATGAAAATCTGCCACAAAAAGAACTATCGGCAAAAAAGGTAATGCAGATAAAAAAAGATATAGATCGCTTTCACTATTATTTTTGATTCCATTGTAGATTACCCATAACCAAGAAAAAGGAATCAATGGCGCAAGAAAAGGTGTAACAGGTTTTAAATGTTCAGTATAGTAGATTGTTAAAGTGGGGAAAAAATCAATTGTTAAAAGTCTGACCCACTTAATCGTTGCGCTCAGGTTGGTATGTTGAGCCACTATGTATTTCTGATGATCCGGGGTGGCATGGCCCAACAACATTAATGGATTTCCATATTCCGCAACTATACTTATCGCCCAAGGTAAAACAAGCAGAAATGTACCCAACAAAAAAAAGAGATATCGATAAAAATTTTCCAGCCGCCCTCCAAAACAACGAAAAAATAGTATAAGAATTGGAAACCCTGTATATAAAATAGCCGACTCCTTGATTAAAATCGCAGCCCCTAACACCAATCCCGAAAGAAAGGAAAAAAGATAATTATGTTTTGTTAATGAAATATGGTATAAAAATAGAACGGATAACAATAAAAAAGGAATAAGGATATCAGTATCGATTGTATTAGCAAGGGAGATAATTGGATTTGAAGACAAAATTAGGCCTGGAACAGCTAACCCGGCAGCCAAACCCAACCACTTCCTAACAATAAAATAGGATAAAACAAGGCTACAACCGAAAATAGTATTTATCAACAGAGTTGCATTTGATACATCTTTACCAAATATTTTAAAAATCACACCGATTATTATTGGAAACAGGTTCCCCCTTATTCCGCCATGCTTTATTAAAATAAAATCCTCGCCATTAAGCCATTGCGCAGCTTGGGAAAGGTAGAGACTCGCATTGTTTCCTGCGCCTACAACTATTTTTGAAACAATAAAAAAAGTTACTGCAAAAAGGACGAGAATAATAATAATGTCTTGATGGATTCTATGTCTGAATAATAATTTCATTTCTACCAATTAGATGTAATAAAACAAGTGCCTATTTATTTCTTTTTAATCCCCACAAAAATTAAAGTATCAGCAAAAAAACTATTACAAAATTGCGAAAACGATGAAATATGCCAGAAACTTTTCCCGGACACAAAACGAACTTCCTCTTTGAGCCTAAAAAATCTGAACAGTTTTTTTAAGATGGCAAATCTTGGATCAGGCAAAAGGATATACATGTTCCTCCCCGACATCATTTTCAATACAAAGCCAGAAGCACAGAAAAGCTTTGACAGGCTACGTCGAGAGAAAAAAATGAAATGTTTCGGATGTTGTATTTCACTAGGGGGGTATCCTGCAATAGCTAGTATACGATATACCCAAAAGGCTGAGTTTGGTGTTGTTAGAATAAGCTTTCCACCTGGTCGGAGGACCCGATAGAATTCAGACATCAAAGATTGGGGATTAGTAATGTGTTCAATAACTTCAGAACAAAAAACAATATCAAACTCGTCTTTATTGAAATCCAGTCTTTTTTGGATATCCATCACGATCCCATTATAACCTTTATCCTTATACTTTTTTATTGCTTCACTACTTATGTCAATCCCGGTTACTTTGTTGCCTTTATTAACTATATAGCTAGAATTTATACCGACCCCACATCCTACATCCAAAATATTGAGCTGCTTTTCACTATCTTCAATTAAATTAATGGCATAAAGCTTGTTTGTACGAAATATCTCTTTTCCGGTTCTATATTTTTTTTCGTAAAATTCTATATTCATTTAAATAATCAAATTTTATTTCTCTATGATATCAAGTCAATTTTATTTGATTTTTTCAAAGTAATTACTAACAGATAACATATACTTGTTACCGAAAGTAGGATCAATGTAAGGCTTCGCAGCAAGATTACAGATAGTTCCGCGATTTCTGGTTGGACACCATATAGAATTAAAATCCCATAAATTGAGATATCCCTTGATCCTAAGCCCATTGGGATAAATGAAAGAGTGCCCAAAAACATTCCAACACTAGCAGCGACAACTGTATGCGAAAAATCTATTCCACTACCAAGTGTAATTAGTATACTATGCAAAATAATGAAGTAAAGGAAATGGGATGGTAGGCTAAATAACAAACATGAGGGAATAAACGATTTTTTTATAAAAAGTGTTTTCAGATTTTGGATAAGTGAATCGATGGATTCTCTGTTTTTTTTAATCGATGGAATTTTAAATAACAGACCAAATAATTGCGAACGTTTTTTGTATACAAAAAACATTAAAACAACAATGCCCATAAAAAGTAAGTAAAGGATATTGACCCGAGCCAATAGAAAAGGAGGTGCAAACAATAACAAACCAATTATGGGAATACCAAAATGCAATGCAGTGTCAGCAATAAATTCCATAATTGTTACTGAATGTATATTAATTCGATTAGTATTAGTTAAAAACCCTCGGGAAAAATCCCCTATTTTAAAGGGAGTGGTTATAGCCAAAAAATAACTCGCGGATGTTAATAAAAACGATTGTGTTATGGTTATCGAATTATTTATCAACAAAACTGAAAAATGTCTAAAACGGATTGCACGAAATACTAAGTGGAGATTAATTAACACAGCTAATAATATATAATTTGACCACAAATATTTTTCATATACATTATGTTTTAGAGCTGAAAAATCAATGTTATAAATAAAAGCTAAAAATAATACTAAACCAATAAATAGAAACTTATTTTTCACACTACTATAAGTATTGCATTTTATTTTCTACTTTAACGAAGCCAAGTTGAAATAAGAGTTTTTAAGAACCTAAAACCATAGCCTAAGTTTGAGCCCTTTTTACTATCTCCTACCTTCCTAGCTTTAATTGTAACTGGAACTTCACCAATTCTTAATCCTTTTTTGGCAGCTTCAATTATCACTTCACTAGCTTGAAACTGATCCTCCAATAATCTGATCTGTCTCATCTTATTGGAATTAAAAGCCTTAAAACCGCTGGAACAATCGGTGATTTTTATCCCTATTACAAAGCTAATGACTTTCGAGAGAAACCATATACCAAATGTGCGTGAACTTGCAGCTGTTTCAGCACTACCTAATACCCTTGAACCAATAGATAAATCTAGCTCATCAAACAATATAGGTTTAACTAAAACTTGAATATCAGTTGGATCATGTTGATTATCAGCATCCATGGTAACTATAATTTTAGCGCCATTTTCCAATAATACATCATATCCCAAACGGCTGGCAGCCCCCTGACCTCGGTTAATTAAATTGCCTATTATAAGAACCCCGTGTTTTAGGGCAACTTCTCTAGTTTTATCAGAACTACCATCATCAACTATCAAAACACCAACTTCTTCCCCGCAAATTTCTTCAGGGATATTTTTTAATAATAACTTTAAGTTTTCTTCTTCATTGTAAGCAGGTATCATAATCATTATTTTTTTAATTTTATCTTCAATATTAACAATTTGATCCCACTCATTCGCGGGGAGTATCCTGAAAAGCTGATCTAGTTGATTCTTTTGTTCGTATCGCTTACCTCTTTCATAGACACTTAAGAACCAAAGAAAAATATTCGAAAAAACTAAAATGGCTATCAACCTTCCTCGTTGTTGTTGTTCTAATGCTAATATGCCGGTCAGTCCATTTAAGATATTTGGATTAGCTGAAAACGAAAAAAGAATAATACTGATCAATAAGAATATTATAAAATTCTGTTTCTGCCATTTTGGTCCCCTGTAATACCTGAAAGTAAATATTAAACCAATTAGTCCAATTAACATACCCATAAGGCGCAAGTTTGATATTTCAAAAATATTCATTTTATTTTAGGGGTTTTGATTTTTAATTATGAACCAATTAATAGTTTCTAATAAGCCCTTTTTAAAATCAGTTTTCGGCTGCCAAGACAGTAGTCTTTGTGCTTTTGAAGTGTCAGAATAATTTCTCATAACATCACCATTTCTTTTGGCTCCAAAATTAAATTCCATATTATAATCCAATTGAAAAAATAAATCTTTCAAAATTTCTGCGAGTTCTAGTATTGTTAGTTCATTCCCTGAAGCTATTTGGAATATTTCACCTCCTATTTTTAGACTACTCGCTTTTACAATTGCATCAATTAGATCAAGTACAAAAATAAAATCACGAGTTTGGCAACCATCGCCATAAATCTCACAGACTAATTTATCTAGAACATTTTTTATGAATTTGGCTACAACGCTAGATTTGTGTTTAGAGCCAGGGCCATATACATTCCCAAAACGTAAAGCAATTGTATTAACACCAAATGTTTTATAATAGGATGAACAATAACCTTCACCAGCAAGTTTACTGGCTCCATATGGAGATACCGGATGAGGTGCAATTTCTTCATGAATCGGTGGTTCAATCTCACCCACAGGTGCACCTGATGAAGCAAAGATAAATTTGCTAATACCATTAATTCTTGCTGCTTCAAGCATATTTACAGTTCCTACAACATTTGTTTCCATATCAAGACGGGGGTTTTTTACTGATTGAGGGACACCGGTATTTGCCGCTAAATGAATAATGCAATCAATATTCTTACTTACTTCAATACATAAATTATTATCCATTATATCACCAATCTTTAGGAATATTCCTTCATCCTTTAAATTAGAATAATCACAAAAATCAACAATATTTCTCAAATCATCTTTAGTTCCCACTGAAAGATTATCTAAAACCCGTATCTGCTTTATATGTTTATTTTTTGCTAATCTTTGGATTAAAGAAGTGCCTATAAAACCACATCCACCAGTGATGAGCCATTTTTCGGGTATGTCAATTTTATTATTTATCATTTATAGTTAACCATTTTTAGGCTAATTCGTCAGTTCAATTACTAATTAAAATGTATTCCAAATTATTATCTAATGTATTTTTCAAGGATATAACATATTAATCGATTAGCTTGGAACGGTGTTTTGACCCATCCCAACGAATTTTCGGAATTAAAACTTCCTTAACTGAATTTATTCTTTCTCTATTCGGAACAAGATCCTCAAACATGAGTCTAAGTTCCGCTTCCATATCATGAGTTGGTTTGTAACCCAGATCCAGTAAGTGCTGATGATCGGGTTTGTAGTAGTGTTCTTCCATTTCAACCCTTGGATTTTCAATCCGGTGTATTTCTGCATTCAATCCCAATTCATTAGCTACCTTTTTCACTTTTTCTGCGAGTTCATACACATTGTATGTTTCCTCAAACTGGTTAAATGTGCGGTATTCGCCTTCCTTGGGAGGGTTTTCAAGAGCGATAGTTAAACACTGCATAGAATCCCGTAATGATAAAAAACCCCTTTTCTGATTACCCTTGCCAAAAGGAGTTAGGGGCTCCCCTACAGTTGCCTGGCAGGCAAAACGGTTGATGGCCGTGCCGAAACATTCATCAAAGTCGAGGCGAGTTCGCAGGCGGGGATCTTCCATCTCCATTTTGTCAATACGGGTACCATAAACCACACCCTGCATTATATCGGTTGAACGCAAGCCCCAGATCTTGCAAGCAAAAATTGTGTTGTTTGTATCATGAACTTTGGTTTGGTGATACCAGGATCCGGCCTGACGGGGAAACATAAGGTAATCCTTACGACCCCGATATTCAACCTCGAAAAAACCTTCTGGAATGTCCAAATTGGGTGTACCGTACTCACCCATAGTTCCCAGTTTTACCAGATGCGCCTCCGGCGTTACCTCTTTCATAGCATAAAGCACGTTCAGTGAACCTATTACATTGTTTTTGTGTACCCATGTAGCATGAGTTTGGTCAATCATTGAATAAGGTGCAGATGGGTTTTCTCCTAAATGAACTATACTTTCTGGTTGGAATTCTTTAAATACAGTCAATAAAGTTTCCCAATCAGTCACATCACCGTCGATCCAGTATATTTCTTTATTATATTTTTCTTTATACGCTTGTATCCTCTCTTCGGGTTTGGCAATTGGTATGGCGCTCTGACTGCCTATTTCCTTGACTTGTTCACGACGGAAATATGCATCTATACCCCCCACTTCATACCCCCTAGCTGTCAGGTATTGAGCCAATGACCAGCCTAAGTATCCATCAATTCCTACAATCAATACTCGCATTTTATTTATCCTTTCATTAATTATTAAAATATTGTGAAAAAAAGTTTTCGACATTAAAACCTTTAGCACTGTTTTCCAATAATGTTTTGGTTATGTCATTTTCTCCCAGGAGTAGATTGCCGAATTTGTGATCCTGATTAACATAGATAATTTCAAGGGATGGAAAAGAAGTTTTCAAACGTTCAGCTACTTTACCAACAGATAATATTTCAATGAAAAGGTTTTGAATTTCACCTGATTTAATCTTGCCGGCAATAACTGACTGTATAAAATGGGCAACCGATTTTACATGAATAAACGGCCGATGCTGTTTCCCGCTTCCATCAATTGAAATCTTTTCCGTTACTATGGTATCAAAAAGAAATTTGTGGACGACACCTTCAAACTTCATACAGTGGTTGAATCCATATATAGTTCCCAGTCTAAAAATATAAGTTTCATCAACATTATCTCGGTTAGCGTAAAACATCTACAAAATTATTTGAGAAAATTATAACTTTTATACCAATTAATAAACTTGGGTATTCCTTTATCAATTGTAACCCTTGGTATATAATCTAATTTTTCAGTTGATTCTTTAATTCCAGCAACAGATTCTAAAACATCGCCCATTTGCATTGGCTTGAAATCAATACGAGCTTTTCGTTCTAATTCCTTTTCAATTAAAGTAATCATATCCATTAATTTTTCGCTTCTATGATTACCAAGATTAAATATTTCACATTTATAGTTTTTATCAATAGCTGCCCTTGTTCCGGCAATTATATCAACAATGTATGTGAAATCTCTTTTCATGTTGCCATTGTTGAATACCGGTATAGGTTCACCGGCTAATATTTTTTTGGTAAAAATAAACATGGCCATATCAGGCCTACCCCAGGGGCCATAAACAGTGAAATAGCGAAGACCCGTAGTGTGCAAGCCATATAAATGTGAGTATGAATTGGCAATCAGTTCGTTTGATTTTTTTGAAGCAGCATATAGAGAAATGGGATTGTCCACACGATCTTCAACACTAAAGGGTATTTTTTGATTTCCACCATAAACCGAAGAACTAGAAGCATAGATTAGTCCCTCTACATTATTGTGCCGGCATAATTCAATAATATTCAGAAAACCAACTAGATTGGAATCCATATATGCATAGGGATTTTCTAGGCTATAACGAACCCCAGCCTGGGCGGCAAGGTTAACGACCTTTTGTGGTTTGAAATCTGTAAAAGCTTTTGTGATTAGTTCTCTGTCCGCAATATCGATTTTTTCAAACTTAAAATTCTTATATGGTTTAAGTTGATCCAAGCGGGCGAGTTTGAGCTTGGGATCATAATAGTCATTGAGATTATCGATACCTAATACTTCGCAATCGTCATCCAACAGTGATTTTGATAGGTGATAGCCGATGAAGCCGGCAGCTCCAGTAACCAATATTTTCACTGTATGTTGCCCTTTATACAATTTATCATAATCGCCAGTGAATTATTTTTGTGCCGGTGAAATAATCTTTTTCAAAGATTGATTTCACATCAATAAAAATGCCTTTATTTTTAAAAATTTTTTCCCATTCATCTTTATTCATTTTTTTATACTGATCGTGGGCAACAGCCATAATAACGGCATCACTTCTATTGATTTTATCCAACTCCAATAAATCAATATTTAAATGTTCTTTTGCTTCATCGGGATCAGCAAAAGAGTCTGTTACTTTAATCTCACAACCATACGTTTGTAGATGGTTAATAATATCGGGGACTTTTGTATTTCGCAGATCGGGGCAGTTTTCCTTAAATGTAATTCCAAAAATGGCAATTTTAGCACCTACAGGGTTAATCCCCGCCCTGGTCATTTCTACAATCGTATTATCAGCAATATATTTTCCCATGGTATCATTGATTCGCCTACCGGCCAAAATCATTTCCGGATTAAAACCTATTTCATTTGCCTTATGGGTTAAATAATAAGGGTCAACGCCAATACAGTGGCCCCCCACTAACCCTGGTCGAAATGGTAAAAAATTCCATTTAGAACCTGCTGCTTCTAATACTTCGTTCGTGTCTAATCCTAATTTATTAAAAAGCATCGATAATTCATTAATTAATGCAATATTTACATCTCGCTGGATATTTTCAATTACCTTTGCCGCTTCCGCGACCGCAATTGAGGAAGTTTTATGTGTACCTTTTTCCAGAATACTACTATAAAGGTCATCCACAATCATGGCGATTTCATCATTTGACCCAGATGTTATTTTTGTAATATTGGTTAGGGTGCGCTTTTTATCTCCCGGATTGATACGTTCTGGACTATACCCACAATAAAAGTTAGTATTATATGTTAGACCCGATACTTCTTCAAGTATTGGAACACAAAATTCCTCTGTTGCTCCAGGATAAACTGTTGATTCATAAATAACAATATCATTTTTCTTTAAAACACCACCTACTTTTTTACTTGCAGATTCTAACGGCAATAAATCTGGTGCATTGAACTTGTCCACAGGGGTAGGTACTGTTATGATATAAATATTACATTCTCCAATTGTCTCTAAATCCGTCGAAAAAGAAAGATTTTTTGCGTCAATAAAATCTTTTTTATCTACCTCAAGTGTCTTATCAAAGCCTTTGTTTAACTCACTTATTCTGATTTCATTTATATCAAAACCAATTGTTTGATATTTTTTCCCAAACTCAATTGCAAGTGGTAACCCAACATACCCCAATCCAATTATTGCGATTTTGGACCCTCCTACGCTAAGGGTATGGCGGGCAAGTTTTTGATCCGCCTTCTTCGCATTCTCTACGGCAGACCCGCCTTCATCTGACAAATCAGATTTTGGTCGAACAGGCAAGTTTTTGATTTTCGATTGACTATTTTCTATTGACAATTTTATTATTTCTTGTTTTTACGCATTATGTGAATAAATGATCCTACACTGGCAAGTAAGACTAAAACATAGATCGTATTTACTATCATTAGTTTTGCTGAATACATGCCGAAAAAGACCGGGGTTTTTGACTCGTATCCAAGATAGAAAGGAAGACCCATCATTAACAATACACTCACAATTCCAGATACACGATAATCTATAAAAATATCTTTTATTTTTTTCTTAAAAAAGAGTTTTACTCGTCGGAGTTTTTTGCGCTCATCCATATCGGAATTATCGGCATAAGCACGGATGAAGCCAATCATTATACCGAGGCCAATTCCAAGAATACCTGCAAGTAATACGCTAGATTTCAAATTTTTATTAGAAGAACCCAAAGAAACTTGCGGTTCATCCACAACTTGAACAATTGTTGCTTTCTCCACTTCTTCAATTTTAGCCAATTCCTGCTGTTGTTTAAGTGTGAGGTATATACCCTTTTGAATTTCTACGTCTCGGCTTAAATACTCAAGTTCAAGTTGTAATGCGGGTGACGAAATTTGACGATTTTGCTCCCTGAATCTTTTAAGCGTTTGTTCCGACTTTTTAAGATCATTTCCTACGAATTCTATTCGAATTTTTATATAGGCAGTTTTTTCATCTAAGTGCTGGCTTTTGAAATATCGGTTCAAAGATTGAAGTTCATCTAAAACTAATTTATTTAAATCGCGAGCAAAGTACGGATCACCGGCCTTAACAGTAAGTACACTAAAAGAACCTTCCCTCTTAAAGCTGATCATACCCTGCAAGGCGCCCATTGCATTTTGTATCAGAGGTTCTAAGTCTTTATTCGGAGGCCCATTCCCGTAAGTAAAAATAGCCAAAAGTGATAACTCTTTGTCAAATTCTTTCGAATAAAAGGGTTTATCCAATATACGTTCTGCGAACGTACGGGTTTTTATGAGTTCCGGGAATAACGAAGGACTGGATAAATCGGCTGAAGATCCACTCGGCACATTAACGCCAAACTGAGAAGCCAATCCTGCAAGGCCACCTAAGCCGGTATTGCTTTTCGGTAATAAAATAGTAGAATGAGATTCATAAATTGGCTGCTGAATGAATTGGATATAAGTAAATGTGAGAAAAACAGAAATGAATGCGGTTAGAACGATGACCTTGAGTTGCTGGACGATGGTGAGGAGGATGTCGGATAGAGAGATCGTATCCTCTTCGAAGATACTCGGTGACGAGGGATAAGTAACGAGTGACGGGTGACGGGTGACGGGTGACCCATCTACGCTATCGCTACGATGGGAAAGTTGGGGGT
>Ga0233427_10002664_pt1 | contig 16503 bp, 20 predicted proteins | sample SI_118_April2016_5_FD_179885 | JGI IMG/M metagenome (GOLD analysis project Ga0233427, IMG submission 179885) | Seawater microbial communities from Saanich Inlet, British Columbia, Canada - SI_118_April2016_100_MG | ecosystem: Environmental > Aquatic > Marine > Inlet | place: Canada: British...
TTCAGGAGAAGGCGCAGGCCAAGCTCCCTTGAGAGGGTCGGACATTCGGTCACAGGCGAGGGACGACCCGCATAGTTGGCGAGAAGGCTGTCCAGTTCGGCCCTGAACGCCGGATCGGCCCACGCCTCGTTGAACGCCTCCTCGAGCTCCTGGCAGGCGGGGATGAGGGTCTCAGGTACAAAACGTCCACCGAACTCGCCAAAGCGGCCACCGGGTGCGGGGTCTGAAAGTGTCACTCCTCGGTCTCCCAGTCGAACGGTCGAGGCCTCTGGCTCCTATACGGGGCTGCTGCGGGCTCCGCTGCACGTGCCGCCTCGACAAACGCCCGAAGCAGCCGTGGGTCCTTTCGACCGGGCACGCTCTCGACGCCGCTCGAGACATCAACCCCGTACGGGGCTACACGCTCGATTGCCGACGCAACGTTTGTCGGATCCAGCCCTCCGGCGAGGATCATCTGCCTGTTGTCGGGGGCACCCTCGGCAAGGGCCCAGTCGAACACCTCACCGGAACCCGGCAGCGGTGAATCCAGAAGCAGCAGTTCGGCTCCAAAGTCGTCGAAACGCTCCAGATCAGGAGACCCTGCCGCCAGTGCCCTGATGGTCACCGGGATGCGTTCGGAGATCCAGCGACAGTCCTCGGGTGTCTCGTGGCCATGCAGCTGAGCCGCACGGAGCCCGATTCCGTTAACCACCTCGACGACCCGTTTGGCGCTCTCATCCCGAAATACGCCCACCGTCATGATGTCGGCCGGGAGTTGTCTGACGATGTCTCTCACGATCGGCACGGCGACCTGGCGGGTCGACGGAGCAAACACGAAGCCGACGGCGTCAGCGCCGAGAGCGGTGGCGAGGAGGGCGTCCTCCTCGCGTGTGATGCCGCAGATCTTCACGAACATGGGGCGACGCTACCCTGCCCGGGTCCCTGCGGACCCTGCGGACCCTGCGGCCACCAGGTCTGCCACAGCCCCGCCCGGGTCTCCAGAGGTCACCAGCGACTCACCGACGAGGATCGCTCTGAAGCCGGCGTCGTAGAGCACAGCGGCATCCTCCTGGGTCCTGACCCCGGATTCCGCTACACGCTCCACCCCTGCGGGAATACAGGCTCCCACCCGTCGGGCCCGGTCGGAGTCAACCTGGAAGGTGTTCAGGTCGCGCTGGTTCACGCCTACCAGGTCTGCTCCTGCGGCCAGTACCCGCTCCAGTTCGGACTCGTCATGCACCTCGGCGAGGGAATCCAGGCCCAGTTCCCTCGAAAGGGCCAGGAAGTCGGACAGCTCGGAGTCGTCGAGGGCCGCAGCTATGAGGAGCACGGCATCAGCTCCCATGAGCGCAGCATCACATACGTCGCGTGGATCCACGGTGAAGTCCTTGCGCAGGACCGGGATCGGGACTGCTCCCCTGGCTGAGCGGAGGTCCGCAGCGGAACCGCCGAAGTGGTCCTGGTCGGTGAGGACGGAGAGACAGGTGGCTCCTCCAGCCATGTATGCACCTGCGGTCTCGGCCGGGTCCAGGTCGATGGCCAGGTCACCGCGCGACGGCGACCTGCGCTTGATTTCGGCGATCACCGCCATGAGGCCCTCGTCGAGGGACCGGATCGCATTACGAAACCCGCGTGGCTGTGCGAACTGCCCGGCCTCGTCGATCAGGGCATCAAGGGAGCGACTGTCGGCGGCTGCGACGGCACGGTGGTGGTCAAGAATCTCATCGAGGTAGGTACCCACGTCCTGAGGCTAACCAGAGCCTGAACGGGGATGCCGACAATTTGGGGCCATCAGCGCCCTTGCCCTCATGTCCTAACCGTTCCATCACATTGATCGGGCATCATCAAGCGGGTGAACACGCCATCGGGCGTGCCAGCATGGAGGGGTCATGTCAGAGCAGGCGGTGATCGTGGTCGTTGAGGATGACCCGAATATCGCCGACCTCGTTGACCTCTACCTGCGTCGCGACGACCACCGGGTCTATCAGGCGTCCACTGGCGAAACGGCGCTGGAGGTGATCGGCCAGCGCTCACCTGACCTAGTGATCCTGGACATCGGCCTGCCGGGAGAAATCGACGGTTTCGAGTGCTGCCGTCAGATCAGGGCCACATCGGACGTTCCGGTAATCATGTTGACTGCCCGTGACGACGAGATCGACAGGGTTGTCGGCTTCGAGCTTGGTGCAGACGATTACGTGACGAAGCCATTCAGCCCGAGAGAGCTGGCGGCCCGGGTCAAGGCCGTTCTGAGACGCTCCAGCGCACCACGGGAGGCTGGCGTGGCGGTCCACGAATTCGGAGACCTCCTCATTGACACCAACCGCTTGGAGGTCCTTCGAGGTGGCGAACCGGTGGCGCTGGCTGCCCGGGAGTTCGCCCTCCTCGTATTTCTCCTCCAGAACCGTGGACTGGCTCTGAGCCGTCGACAACTCCTTGACGGCGCATGGGAGGTCGACTGGGTGGGCGACGAACGAACCGTCGACGTCCACGTCAGGCAACTCCGACGCAAGCTGGGGCCTGATCTGCCACTTGACACCGTCTCAGGCGTCGGATACCGGCTGGGATGAGGCTCTCCTGATGCGCAGACGTCTTCTCACGGCTCTCGTTGGCGCTGTCGCGGCAGCACTCCTGGCCGTTGGTCTGGTTACCGTTGTCCTGGTCAGGCTGGCTGCCTACGACACGACCGTGGAGCACCTTGAAAACAGCGCCACAACCCTGGCTGCAGTCATTGGTGACTCCATCGCCGCCGATGCACATGTTCCTCTGGCCAGAGGCCGGATGCAACGGTTGAGCACCTCGTTGGGCGTGGAAGACATCGGCGTGCTGCTGGTCATGACCCATCGCACGATGCCGGTCACGGTCCTCGCCGAACTTCCGGAGGGACTCGCTGTAACAGACCTGGATCTTGAGGTGCTTGCAGCAACCGGCAACAGCAACGGCCGGGTCGGCGAGAACGCCTGGGCTGCCGCCACCTTCACAGCAGAGGGTTCTACCGCTCCCACGATCATTGTCGTGGTGAGCAGTGGCCTCTTCGCACCTCTCGGTCCCGCTGGAAGGTGGTTCCTACTTGCCGCAGCAGTGACCCTGGTCGGGGCGGCATTTGTTGCGGTGAGGCTTAGTCGAAGCCTGTCGCGGCCACTTGTCGAGGCTACGGAGGCGACCCGCAGAATCGCAGCCGGCGACCTTGATACACGCCTGCCTGATCCGCCTTCTGGCAACCGGGATGAACCGGCCGAGTTGGCCAGGGCCGTGAACGCCATGGCTGAGAGCCTTGAGAGGTCGCGTGGTCTGGAGCGCCAATTTCTGCTGTCCGTGTCCCACGATCTGCGGACTCCAATGACATCCATCCAGGGATATGCCGAGGCTCTCAGCGACGGGACAATCGATGATGCCCGTCGAGCCGGTGGGGTCATTTTGGGCGAGGCGCGACGCCTGGACCGCCTCATCCACGATCTCCTGGATCTGGCCAGACTTGACTCCAGGCGTTTCAACCTTGACCTGCATCCAACCGATGTCGGGGCTGCAACCGAGCGGGCTGTCGAGGGCTTCGTGCCAGCCGCCTCGGCTAGCGACGTGGAGTTGAGTGTCTCGACCCCTGCAGAATCGGCAATTGCCAGGATCGATGTCGACCGGTGGGGTCAGGTCGTAGGCAACCTGATCGAGAATGCTGTACGCCACGCATCGGGCCGTGTCGACATCGAGGTGACCGGCATACCGGGCCATGTCCACCTGAGCATTACCGACGATGGCCCCGGGATCGACGAAGAGGACCTGACGCATGTGTTCGAGCGGCTCTACGTGTCCAAGAGGAACCCGGCCAGCCAGGAGTCGGGCTCGGGTCTGGGCCTTGCCATCGTCAGGGAGTTGATTCGGGCCATGGACGGAACCGTCTCGGCCGAATCAGCGCCGGGCGGGGGTGCCCGCCTGACGGTCACGGTTCCGGCAGTGTCCTGAGGACACCGCGCGCCCTGCAGGGGTCAGTCGGTTGCTGAGCGGGCGGCTGTCATTCGGCGGGCCGCCGGAACAGCGACGAGCAGCGCCTTGGCCTTGTTGCGGCACTCCTCGTACTCGGACTCAGGCACGCTGTCGGCGACTATTCCGGCACCTGCCTGGACTGACGCGATTCCGTCCTTGACGAGCATGGTGCGTATCGCAATAGCCGTATCGATGTTGCCCGAAAAGTCGAAGTAGCCGATCACACCGGCATAGGGCCCTCGCTTTACCGGCTCCAACTGGTCGATGATCTCCATCGCCCTCACCTTGGGGGCTCCCGAGACCGTGCCCGCAGGCAGCGTCGCCCGCAACACGTCGATCGGGGTGCAGCCGTGAGCCAGGTCTCCTGCGACCTGACTGGTCAGGTGCATCACGTGGCTGTACCGCTCGAGGGCCATCATCTCCTCGACCTCCTCAGAGCCGAACTTCACCACACGACCGACGTCGTTTCGGGCCAGGTCTACGAGCATCACGTGTTCGGCCCGTTCCTTGGGATCCTCAGCCAACTCGGCTGCCATTCGCCGGTCGTCGGCCTCGGTGCTGCCGCGACGTCTGGTACCTGCGATCGGCCGCGAGATGACGCGCCCATCGAGGAGTTGAACCATTGGTTCCGGCGAGGAACCCACGACGGTCATATCCGGGTAGCGCAGGAAGTACATGTAGGGGCTGGGGTTGATCTGTCGCAGAACCCTGTACACGTCGAAGGGCTCTGCATCGAGTTCGACGTCAAAGCGTTGAGACAGCACCACCTGGAAGATGTCGCCGGCAAGGATGTGTTCCCGGGCTGCCTCGACGGCAAGGCAGTAGTCGTGTCGGCTCATGGAGGAGGTGGTCTCGGGGGCCTCATCGGCCTGGTCGGGGGGCATCATCAACGGCTCGTCGAGCGGAAGTGCTCCGGCGGCGGCGAGCCTGTCGAGCCGGTCCTGCGCATCGGAGTAGAGCGAGTCCAGGTCAGCCCCATCAGCGGAGTCGGGAACCACCACGTTCGCTATCAGGACCGCCCTCTGCCTCCAGTGGTCTATTGCAACCATGTCGCCGATTACAGACATGACGCCGTCGGGAAAGCCCCGGTCGTCGGGCGGTGAATCTGGCAGGCGCTCTACCTCGCGCACTACGTCGTAGCCGAGAAAGCCCATCAGGCCGCCATGGAGTGGTGGCAGACCCTCGATATCGGGCGACCTGAAGTGCTCGAGGAGCCCCTGCATCGCCACCAGAAGGCCGTCGTCAACGCTCACGCCGTCAGGGACTGCCCCCTCGGCTGCGAGGGAGCCGCCTGACAGGGTGAGGGTCAGGGAGGGGTTGAGGCCGATGAACGACCAGCGGCCCCAGGTTTCACCCCTGTCGACGCTCTCGAGCAGGAAGCCGTTGCCGTCTCCGACGCAGCGAGTGAACAGCGCCACCGGAGTGGTCAGGTCGGCGAGCAGCTCGCGCCAGACCGGCACGACACTATGGGATGCGGCCAGTCGACCGAACTGCTCTCTACCGGGACCGTCCACGTGATCAGGTGCCGTTGTCGCCGAACGGGCTGAAGAAGCACGTGTACTCCCCGGTGTGACAGGCACCGTTGCCCTCCTGGTCGACCACGAACAAGAGGGTGTCGCCGTCGCAGTCGAAGTAGGCCTCGCGCACGTACTGCCGGTCACCCGAGGTCTCACCCTTGCACCAGTACTCCTGGCGGCTCCGGCTCCAGAACCAGGTTCTCCCGGTCTGAAGCGTCTGGGCCAACGAGTCGGCATTCATCCAGGCCATCATCAGGACACGGCCTGTGTCGGCCTCTTGAACTATTGCGGGCACGAGGCCGTCGTCGTTGTATGTGACAGCAGCCAACTGTTCCTCCGAAGCGAAGATCGGGCTGCCCTGACGGGTTGTGGGGTCGGTCATTGCCGCAGCCTACGGTCACGCAGATGTCACGCGAAGTCCATTTGACGGGCCCCTCATGATGAGGGTCGATCAGAGGTAGAGGCCGGTGCTTCCCTCTTCGAGACGCTGAGCAGCCACGGCGTGGATGTCACGCTCCCGCACGATGATGTAGTCCATGCCCCGCACCTCCACCTCGTAGCGGTCCTCAGGGTTGAACAGCACCTGGTCACCGACCTCCATGGCCCTGACATTCGGCCCCGTTGCGATCACCTCTGCCCAGGCCAGGCGCTTGCCCATCTGAGCCGTCGCAGGTATCAGGATTCCGCCCGTCGAACGCCTTTCGCCCTCTGCTCCGTCGATGCCGACCAGTATCCGGTCGTTGAGCATCTTGATGGGTAGTCCCTCGGCGTCTGACGGGCCCGGGACTGCTGCTATCGCTGGTTTGTCCACCGCGGGAACGGTACCCAGTGGGGCGGCCATTGTGTGAGGCACTCAGGAACCGACAGGTCGGACGGAAACCCCTGCTGTGGCCATGTGTGCCTTTGCCGCAGCGATCGTGTGTTCGCCGAAGTGGAAGATCGATGCGGCCAGCACGGCATCGGCCAGGCCTTCCACCGCCCCTGCAACAAGGTGATCGAGGTTGCCCACCCCCCCGCTCGCAATCAGGGGAACGCTGACCGCCCCTCCGACCGCCAGGAGCATCGGTATGTCAAATCCGTCACGTGTGCCGTCGCTGTCCATGGAGGTCAGAAGGATCTCGCCTGCTCCCATCTGGTCGGCTCTGGTGGCCCATTTGACGGCATCGAGACCTGTCGGTGTCCTACCGCCGTGGATGAACACCTCAAAACCGCTGTCGACCTCGCTGTTGCGTCGACCGTCAACGGCCACAACTACACACTGTTCTCCGAATTCGGCAGCCAGTTCACCGATCAGGTCCGGCCTCTCGACGGCTGCGGTGTTGACCGAGACCTTGTCGGCTCCTGCACGCAGGATGGCTCTGGCATCCTCGACGCTGCGGATCCCGCCTCCGACGGTGAAGGGTATGAACACCTCCTCGGCTGTGTGGCGCACCATGTCGATGGTGGTCTCCCGGGAGTCCGAGGAGGCCGTTATGTCAAGGAAGACCAACTCGTCGGCGCCCTCCTCGTCGTAGCGTCGCGCCAACTCGACCGGGTCACCGGCATCGCGTAGGTCGACGAAGTTGACCCCCTTCACAACCCGTCCGCCGTCGACGTCGAGGCAGGGAATGACCCTCACGCTTCTCATGTCTGCGCCATCGCCCTGACAGCCTCTTCCAGGTCGACCGTTCCCTCGTAGAGGGCCTTGCCGAGGATGATCCCTCCGATGCCGCTTCCGCCTTCGCTCAGAGCGGCGAGCTCCTCCAGGTGCTGGAGTTGCCCAACCCCACCGGATGCGATCACCTCAACGTCTGTCTCTCTGAGAGCAGCACGCAGGAGGTCGGTATCGGGGCCTTCGAGGGTGCCATCCCTGAGAATCTGGGTTACGACGAAGGCATCAACCCATGCCGGATCAAACAGTCCGATTGCGTCAGCGAGCGTCAGGCCACTCCCCTGTGTCCAGCCTCGTAGGGCCACCTCGTCGCCCTTGACGTCGATTCCGACCGCCACGGCACCCAGTTCAGCGACCTGGCCGACGATGGCAGGGCTCTCGAGGGCGGCCGTTCCCATCACGACACGCCTGACACCCGCGTCAAAGAGGACCTCCGCATCTGCGATGGATCGAACCCCACCCCCTGCCTGTACCGGTATGTCCAGAGCTGTCGCCACTGCTCCGACAACAGCCCTGTTGGTGGGGTCACCGGTGAGAGCTGCATCCAGGTCGACCACGTGCAGCCATGGCGCTCCGGCGGCCTCGAAACGGCGTGCCTGTTCAACCGGATCGTCGCCGTAGACGGTTTCGCGGGCAAAGTCGCCCTCGATGAGCCTCACACACCGGCCACCCCTCAGATCGACAGCCGGAAACAGCGCCGGGCCCATCAGCTACCTCCGGGGAGCGAATCGACGAAGTTGCCGAGGACCTTGAGTCCCGTGCGTCCGGACTTCTCGGGGTGGAACTGAACTCCCCAGAGGTTCCCCCTTCGGACGGCGGCACACAGCGGCTTGCCGTATTCGCATGTGGCGACGGTGGCCGGGCCGACCTGTGCTGCGTATCCGTGGACGAAGTACATCCAGGCAGCGTCCGGCAGGCCCGCAAAGAGCGCATCACCGTCTGTGATGTCCAGGCGGTTCCACTGCATCTGCGGACACTTCACGTCACCTGTAATGCGTCTGACACGCCCTTCGATCACGCCGAGACCCCGACTACCGGAAGCCTCGTCGCTGCCATCGAACAGCATCTGCATGCCCACACAGATTCCGAGGAAGGGCCTGCCGCCAGCGGCAGCATCGACGGCGGCCTCCCGTGCAATATCGGTCAACCCTGACTCGTCAAGTGCCTCGAGACAGCGCCCGAAGGCTCCGACACCGGGCAGGACGATTCCGGCCGCTTCGTCGATGAGGCCCCTGTCTGCCGTGAGGGTGGCATTGGCTCCCATCCGCTGGAGCGCCTTTTGAGCAGACCTCAGGTTGCCGATGCCGTAGTCGAGGACAGCGACAAGTGGCCCTTCGGTCACAGGCTCCCCTTGGTCGACGGTACGGCATCACCATCGACGGCTACTGCGTCGCGGAGGGACCTGGCAACTGCCTTGAAGCAGGCCTCGACAATGTGGTGGGTGTTGGCCCCGCGGATCGACTCGACGTGCAGCGTCAGGGCTGCCGAGACGCTGAATGCGCGCCAGAACTCCTCTATCAGCTGTGGATCGAAGGGGGGATCGCCAAGGATCTTCTGGCCGGGGAACCCAACCTCATAGTGCAGATAGGGGCGTCCGGACAGGTCAAGCGAGACGTCGACCAGAGCCTCGTCGAGGGGAACACGGTTGGACGCAAAGCGCCTGACCCCCGCCTTGTCACCGAGAGCCTCTGAGAACGCCGTGCCAATGGCGATACCGACATCCTCGACTGTGTGGTGCGCGTCAATCTCGAGGTCGCCGCGACACTCGACAGCGAGGCCAAAACCGCCGTGTCGCCCCAGCTGGTCGAGCATGTGGTCAAAGAACGGGATTCCGGTCGAGGCAGAGACTGATCCACCATCAAGGTCGATATCGACCTTCACCGCCGTCTCGCTGGTCGTGCGCTCACATGAACCGGTTCGGCCTGTCACAACAACACCTCCCTGAGAGCGACCAGGAATCGGTCGTCCTCACTTTGTGTACCAATGGTCACCCGTAGGCAGTCCTCGAGACCCGCCACCGACGAGAAGTCACGCACGAGAACCGACCTGTCGAGGAGTCCCTGCCATGCCTGAGTCCCCGACATCGCCTCTGGCCGGAACAGGATGAAGTTGGCCTGCGACGGCCAGACGGTGACGGGCAGCTCCCCGAGAGCCGCGGCGAGGCGACCGCGCTCGGTGATTACGGCCTCGACACGTTCCTGCATCTCAGCACCGTAGGCAAGAGCAAGGATGCCGGCCTCCTGTTTGATGGAGTCGAGGTGGTACGGCAGCATGACCTTCTCCAGTTCGCTGAGACACCACGGCGGCCCCAACAGGTAGCCGAGGCGCAGACCTGCCATGGCCCATGTCTTTGAGAAGGTCCTTGTAACCACAAGCGACCTGTCCTCGCGAAGGAGGTCGACAGCGGATGTGGGCGAGAACTGTCCGTAGGCCTCATCAACGACAAGGAGGCCGCCGTGGGGCTCAAGCAGGTCGAGTGCACTCTGCACCAGGCCCTCGGGGTCGAGCAGACCGGTCGGGTTGTTCGGGGAGCACAGGAACAAGATGTCGGGCTGTTCGGCCTCGAAGAGATCGGTCAGAAGGTTCCTGTCGAGCGAGAAGTCGGCACGGCGGGCAGCCCTGACCAGACGGGTACCGGTTATGCGGGTGATCTGGGAATGCATTGCGTAGGTGGGCTCGAACACCGCGGCGGAGCGGCCTGGACCTCCGTAGGCCAGAAGCGTGGCCTGGAGCACCTCGTTTGAGCCGTTGGCGCAGAACACCCAGTCGGGGTCGAGGCCGTACCGCTGGCCCAGGGCGGCACGTAGTCGAACCGCACCCCTGTCGGGGTATCTGTTCAGGTCAACGCCGTCCAGAGCCCTGCGCAGGTCGGACATGAACTCAGCCGGTGGCGGCTCGGCCGCCTCATTGGTGTTGAGGCGAACGTCAACCTCGACCTGGGGAGAGTGGTAGCCGACCAGCGAGGCGACATCTGAACGTGCGCGTGCCCTCTGCCTCGACGGGATCTCGGATTCAGGCATCGGACAGACGCATCCTCACGGACTCGGCATGGGCATCGAGTCCCTCGACCTCGGCAAGGGTCACGATGTGGGGGCCCAGCCGCTCAATGGCTGTCCGGTCGGCGGTGACCACGTGCACATCCTTGGTGAAGTCCGAGACCGTCAGGGCCCCGGCGAACCTGGCCGTTCCTGCGGTTGGAAGCACATGGCTGGGCCCGGCCATGTAGTCGCCGAGAGAGGCCGGTGACCACGGGCCACAGAACACGGCACCGGCGTTTCTCACCTTCAGAGCCAGCTCACCCGCATCGGCACACATCAACTGAAGGTGCTCGGGAGCGATTTCGTCGGCGACGGCAAGGGCCTCGACAGGTCCGTCGACGAGCACGCAGATACCGGCCACTGCGAGAGTTGCCTCAATATCGGACCTGCGGGGTGATGCAGCGACGATCTCCTCGATTGCGCCCTCAGCGGCATCGGCAACCGCCTCGTCCCAGGTGATGAGCCATGCCAGGCCGTCGGGTCCGTGCTCGGCCTGCACAACCACGTCGACAGCGGCGAACTCGGGTGGGACGGTGGCATCGGCGATGACTACGACCTCAGAGGGACCTGTGAAGCCCACGGGGATTCCGACCGCACCCGCAACCTCCTGCTTTGCGACAGCCACATAGACGTTGCCGGGACCCACGATCACGTCGACCGGGTCGATGCTTGCCGTTCCGTAGGCAAGCGCGGCGATTGCCTGGGCTCCACCGACCGGGTGCACCGCGTCGACTCCGGCGACAGCTGCCGCAGCAAGAGTTGCATCAGGAATCAGACCATCGGAGCCTGGCGGTACACACACGACGACCTCATCTACCCCGGCGACCCTCGCCGGAACAGCCGTCATGAGCAGCGTGGACGGATAGGTGGCCCTTCCGCCGGGTACATAACAGCCGGCCCTACGCACCGGCCTTGGAATCGAACGGACCTCGAGGCCACCTGCCTCATGCCTCATCTCTGGCCGGACCTGAGTCGCGTGATGTCCACGTATCGCCTCGGCCGACGCCAAGAGGGCTTTCCTGACCTCAACGCCCACCCTCTGGAGAGCCTCTTCCATCTCGGGGCGACCGATGCGGGGGCTCGGCGGAGACGCACCGTCGAATCGCTCTGTGAACTCCGCCAGTGCCTCGTCGCCGCGCTCTCTGACCGCGGCGATAATCGAACGGACCACCTCGGTCACGTTGTCGCTGACGGGTTCGGGACGCGGCAGAACATCGGTGAGACAGCCGGTAAACCCGCGGAGGTCGAGTCGGGTCAGCACCCCGCCACGCTACCGGGCGGCGTGGTCGTGGACGGCGGCATTTCGAGTCGCCGGTGGCAGCCGCTACGCCGCTGGGCAAGACTCCCGGCGTGGAACCCGACCCGGAGGCAGAACTCTCCTCGCTGGCCAGCCAGCTCGACGAGTTGATCGGACGCGTCGGAACCATTCTGAGAGGCATGGAGCAGGGTGACCGGGCCGACGGCCAGTCGGCACTTCTGGAGGTCGAGCGTCACCTCGTGGGTGCCCGCAGGGAGTTGGAACGCCGTACCCGTCAGACGGTCGATGACGGGCAGTAGTCGTTCAACACGCAGTCCTCACAACGCGGAGAACGGCTCGGGCATACTCGCCGACCATGGAGTATCAGGAGCAGGCTGAACAGGCCTCTCTCGGCTGCTGGAACCATCGGGTTGAGGACCATCTCGACCTTCACCGGATCGGTCTCATCGGTTATGGCGAGCCGTCTGGCCAGGCGACCGACATGTGTGTCGACGGGAAGGCCTGGCAGGTCGAGGGCCACGCTTCGAACGACGTTCGCCGTCTTGCGTCCGACTCCGGGTAGCGAAACCAGATCAGGCATGGCCCCGGGGACCACGCCGTCGTACACGTCGGCGAGCCTTCTGGCCATTCCCATCAGATTGCGCGCCTTTGCGGAATAGAAGCCAGTGGAATGCACCAACTTCTCGAGGTCTTCGGGAGCGGCATCTGCAAGGGCGTCAGCATCCGGATAGGCGGCAAATACCGCTGGGGTAACCATGTTGACCCGCTTGTCCGTGCACTGGGCCGACAGGATCGTGGCTACAAGGAGTTGAAACGGGTTGGCGTGGTCGAGCTCGCACTGGGCGTCGGGATACTCCCCACCGAGGCGCCTGTGCGCCTCCCTGGCTCGTCCCCGGGGGGTTCTCGGTGTTCCCACGTCGTCGGACAGTATCCGGCGCTGCGGCCTCCCGGCGGTAGCCTCCTGCCAAATGGAGCGACTTGTTGTCTCGGACGGAACGGACACCGCCACCCTGGTCGCCACCCTCGACCACTGGGTCCTCACCGTCGACGTCCCCAGAGGCGAGGCTGAGCGCAGACAGCGCCTCCTCGAAGCGGCAGCTCAGGCCCTCGGCGCCGAGGGCGGTGGACGCATCGTCTTCTGGGTCGACAACGCCGACGAGGCCGGAGACCGCGTACCGCTGGCCGCCGGCTACACGCCGTTCAGGGACCTGTGGAGGCTGGGTCGGCAGCTTCCGGCCATTCCGGGTTCGCTCACAACCCGACCATTTGTCGAACAGGACAGCGCTGCATTCCTTGAGGTGAACAACCGTGCATTCGACTGGCACCCGGAGCAGGGCGGCATGACCGAGGCCGACCTCGAGTCCCGGATGTCCGAACCCTGGTTCGATGTTGATGGTTTTCGGATCTGGGAGAATGATGCCGGTGGGTTGGGAGGCTTTTGCTGGACCAAGGTCCACAACGACGTCAAGCCGCCGGTGGGTGAGATCTACGCCATTGCGGTCGATCCCGACCTGCGGGGCCGGGGCATCGGCCGTGAGCTCACCCTCGCCGGCCTGGAGTGGCTCGCCCACCGGGGACTACGCAGGGCCATTCTCTACGTGGAGTCAGACAACCGTCCGGCCAACCGGATGTACAACGAACTCGGGTTTGAGCACGAGGCCACCAACCGGGCCTACCAGCGCATTCTGCGATGACCGGCGACTCCCCCACATCTGACCCACCCAGCAGGACCGACCGGGGCATTCCCGTCTCCCGCTACGACCACGACCGCACCGAGTTGGATGCCCTTCTTACAGGTCTGCCCACCTACCGGACGGAGCAGCTCTGGCAGGGCCTCTACAGCGATCTGGCCGACCCGGACGACATCACCACACTTCCGGCGACACTTCGAAGCGAGCTCGTCGAGCAGTTGCCTGCTGCCCTCCACCTGGATCACCGGTCGGTCAGCGACAGCGGTGAAACTGTCAAGTGGCTCTGGCGTCTTGCCGATGGCTCCCTTATCGAGACGGTGCTTATGCACTACGAGGAGAGATCCACCGTCTGTGTCAGCTCCCAGGCCGGATGTGCCATGGCCTGCGGCTTCTGCGCCACCGGCCAGATGGGATTTGACCGACACCTCTCAACCGGAGAGATGGTCGAGCAGGTTGTACGGGCACAACGCGAGGCCGGCGAGCGGAGGGTCTCGAATGTGGTCTTCATGGGCATGGGTGAACCACTTGCCAACTACGACCGCACCTGGGCGGCGGTTGAACGGATCCACGGAGCCCTCGGTCTATCCGCGCGACACCTGACCATCTCCACCGTCGGCCTCATACCCGGAATTCTGAGGCTCGCCGAGGAGAGCCTCCCGGTGAACCTGGCCGTGTCACTCCACGCAGCAAATGACCGACTACGCGATGAACTGGTGCCGGTGAACCGTCGATGGCCCCTGACAGCACTCGCCGAGGCCTGCAGCCACCACGCGATCACAACCGGGCGTCGCCTCTCCTTTGAGTGGGCGCTGATGCACGACGTGAACGACACCCTCAGGGACGCCGCCGAGTTGGCCGACTATGCGGGCCCCCTGGCGGCGCATGTGAACCTGATACCGCTGAACCCCACACCCGGCTGGCCAACCCGCGGCTCCTCTCCCCTCCGGGTCAGGGAGTTCGCCGGCGAACTCGGGAATCGGGGAATCAATGCAACCATCCGCCGCACCCGCGGCGTTGATATCGACGCTGCCTGCGGCCAGTTGAGGGCCAGCCGAACCTCGGTAGATCTGAGCCCGCCACGGCGTGAAGCGCCACCCCGCCTGCCAGACTGAACCAATGGAATCACGCCGCTGGTTGAACCGGTACCAACCACAGACCCTCGTCACCGGAACCATGCTCCTCTACATCGAGGGCCTCTTCAACCTTGTCAGGGGAACGGAGTTGATGTTCATCGGGTTGGCGATGTTCCCGGCCGCCTACGCGATAGCCAACGACAGGCGCTGGGGCTGGAGGCTGGGGGTTGGGGCCGCTGCCCTGGCGGTTCTGCTTCGACTCATCTCGATCCTCTCGTACGGCTTCACCCCGACCGTCCTGTTGATTCTGGTATTCCCGGTGGCCCTCCTGGCCCTGCTGGTCCACCCCATCAGCAGGGAATACCAACGGGTCTGGTTCTCCTGACCATGTCCGGACCCGCCGACCCCGCTTCAGGAGGTCAGGGCGCTCCGCTCCCCCGAGGAGAGGCCAAGTCTGTCGAGGTGCGGCGCATGTTCGACAGCATCGCCCCCCGCTACGACCTGATGAACAGGATCATGACGTTTCGCCTGGATGTCGCCTGGCGTAGGCGGACTGTGGCAGCGCTCGACCTTCCGGGCGGTTCCACCGTCATGGACGTGGCCTGCGGCACCGGAGACCTCTGCAGGGACCTGCACCGGGCCGGTCACCGCGCCATCGGCCTCGACATGTCGTGGGGAATGCTCGCCGCAGCACGTACCGACGCTCCCCTGCTGCATGCCGATGCCCTCCTCCAGCCAGCAAGGTCAGGGGCTATCGACGGTCTCTCCTGTGGCTTCGCCCTTCGAAACTTCACCGCCCTCGAACCGTTCCTCTCTGAGGCGGCACGACTTCTCAGGCAGGGGGGCCGTATGGCCCTGCTCGAGGTTGACCGCCCCACAAGTCCGGTCCTGCGGGCCGGCCACGGTCTCTACTTCGGAAAGGTTGTTCCCCTGGTCGGCGGCCTCTTCTCAGACAGGGATGCCTACCGCTACCTACCTCGTTCGGTCGCCTACCTTCCGCCCGAGCCTGAGTTGCTGGCCATGATCGCTGCGGCCGGATTCAGCGATGTCGACAAGGTGCGTCTGTCAGGTGGGATCGCCCAGTTGATTACAGCCACCCGTTCCTGAGCGGCGCTGCTCAGACAGACAGCGCCAGACCGAGGGCCAGGAGGGCACCGGCCAACATCTGCGTGCTGGCCGTCCTGCCGAGCACGGGAACCAGATCGGATCCACCTGCTCCACGCAGCACGGAGCGGACGGCCGGACCGGCGGTGATGCCGCCACCGAGAATCAGAGCGGCCCACGGGCGCTCGAGGGCACAGAGAGATCCGAGGATCAGACCACCGTCGGCCATCGCCACGTAGAGCCAGCGTGTGCGACGGTCGCCGATCCTCACGGCCAGGGTGCACTTCCCGGCCTTCTCGTCTGTCGGAATGTCGCGCAGGTTGTTGACGACCAGCAGTGAAACTGCGAGAAGGCCTACCGCTGAGCCGGCCAGAAGGGCCAGTCCTGTGACCTCCCGTGCGTGGACGTAGGCGCTTCCGACCGTGGCGACAAGACCAAAGAACACAAATACGAACACCTCGCCCAGTCCCAGGTAGCCGTAGGGCCTTGGTCCGCCGGTGTAGAGCCAACCGGCTGCAATCGACGCGGCACCAACGAGAAGCAGCCAGGGGGTGACCGCCACGGCGAGGACCAGGCCGGCTATGGCTGCCACAGCAAGGGCTGCTCCGGCAGCCAGCCTGACCTCTGCGGGTGAGGCCATTCCCGAACCGACGAGCCTTCGTGGCCCTGTCCGGTCGGGGCCGTCGGTTCCACGTACCCCGTCTGCGAGATCGTTCGAATAGTTGGTTCCCACCTGCAGCGCCAGGGCCACGACGAGCGCCAGCAGGGCCCGCCACCAGATAATCCCCGAGCCGGCTGCGACCGCGGTGCCTACAGCTACCGGAACGATCGCAGCGGGAAGGGTCCGGGGCCGTGCCCCAAGTATCCAGCGCTGCATCCTTCCAGTCTGCCAGCGAAGGGGCCGACGGCCGATCCCCCGCCGCCCGACCGGTATGGTCAGCGCCCTGTGAACCGTCTCGCCGGGGAGACCAGCCCCTACCTGCGCCAACACACCGAGAACCCCGTCGACTGGTTTCCGTGGGGTTCAGAGGCCTTCACCGCTGCCTCAGAGCTCGACAGGCCGATCCTCCTGTCCGTGGGCTATTCCGCATGCCACTGGTGCCATGTGATGGCCCACGAATCCTTTGAGAACGCCGAGATCGCCGCCCAGATGAACGATGGGTTCGTGAACGTGAAGGTGGATCGGGAGGAGCGGCCCGATGTGGACGCCATCTACA
>Ga0233427_10002667_pt1 | contig 16484 bp, 12 predicted proteins | sample SI_118_April2016_5_FD_179885 | JGI IMG/M metagenome (GOLD analysis project Ga0233427, IMG submission 179885) | Seawater microbial communities from Saanich Inlet, British Columbia, Canada - SI_118_April2016_100_MG | ecosystem: Environmental > Aquatic > Marine > Inlet | place: Canada: British...
TAGCTTGAACACGGCGATGCTCGCTGCATTCCAAAACACAAAAGACAGACCGGTCCGTGGGTTCACCGAACAAATGTTGCCCGAGCCCGATCCTTTTGAACGAGCAGTAATCAACCTGTCCAGCTCCCAAAATCAACCGCGTCAATCCGGCTCATGGCCTTGGCTAGCTGGAATCTTTGCAATCGGGTTAATTGCCATGAATCGCAGTCATCAGGCGATGAAACTGACGCTCAAGAAGGAGCGCAGGCGCTTAATTCGATTGCGCAGCTTGGTTCCAACCGACCGACTGCCTCAACCTGATGGACAGCAAGATTCAAGTGATGCAACGGAGGAAGAGCCCCTACAGAGCAATAGTAGCTTGATGCCCAATGGGACATTGGTCTTTACGGGGGACGACGATCCTAAAGCGCAATCCATGCACGCATTCCTTTCAGAATTGGATGCCGACATTCAGCATGCTGTCGCATGGAAAATCGATGAGTCTATCCATCTCAATATCAGTCCTGATGTTCGCGTGGCTTTGAGGAATTTAATCCGCAGCTTCATGGAGCTCAGCAACGCGCAACAATCTGTCGAGTTGGAAGTAGAGCAATTGGACTCTCATTGGAAATTTAGCCTTAGCAGCGATCACACGGAAGCTTCCAAAGCGCTCAGTGGCTTGTTTCATGGAAAGGATGCAGTCGCATCTTCCCGGTGGAATGAACTCCATGCTCAACTTCGCAAGCTTGCTGGGCGAATTCAGGTAGAACGGGTTTCTCCTATCCGGGAGAAGCTCACCGTTATCTTACCTGTTGCCTGATAGGCTCTTCATCAGTGCTGTCCACGGAATTGATCCAAGAAACGGGCGTCATTTTCAAAAAATGTCCGCAAATCACCAATTTGATAACGCAACATGGTGATACGCTCCACCCCCATGCCAAAAGCAAATCCAGAATATTTCCTCGAATCTATGCCGGCGGCTTCTAAGACGCTGGGGTCGACCATTCCGCATCCAAGAATCTCCAACCAACCGGTGCCCTTGGTAATGCGTTTGTCCACTTCCGTCTCGAGCCCCCAGTAAACATCAACCTCAGCACTTGGCTCTGTAAAAGGAAAATAGGACGGCCGCAGTCTAATTTTGGTGTCTGGCCCAAAAAACTCTTGGGCAAAGAGCAATAGGGTCTGCTTCAAGTCAGCGAATGAAACATCTTCATCGATGTATAGACCTTCGATTTGATGGAACATGCAATGTGCTCTCGCACTGATGGCTTCATTGCGAAACACCCGACCAGGCATGATGAGGCGCATCGGAGGGTCGTGTTGTTCCATTTCACGGACCTGAACCGAGGACGTATGTGTGCGCAACAACAAGTCCGGTTCTCGATCAACGAAAAAAGTGTCTTGCATGTCCCTCGCCGGATGTTCCTCAGGAAAATTCAATCCACTGAACACATGATAATCATCTTCAATCTCAGGCCCTTCTGAAATCGTAAATCCAAGGCGCTCAAAAATGCCAATTATTTCCTTGCGCACCACACTTAAGGGATGGTGCGTTCCCATCGGCATTCCTCCTGCAGGGCGGGAATAATCCTCCCCTGAGCCTGTGGAGGCTATCCCTGACTGCAAGCTCGACGATGCAGCTTCCATGCGTTCCTCAATCAGCTGTTTCAATTGATTCAACAACTTCCCAAGCTCACGTTTCTGCTCATTGGGGGCTTCTTTAAAAGCCGCCATCAAGTCTTTCATGCGGCCCTTTCTCCCCAACCACTCTACGCGAAACACTTCAACTGCGTCCGCATCCTTTAGTTCAACTTCCGAAACTTCAGCCATCAAGGCCTCGAGTTGTGCACGCATTTTTTCTTTAGTTGATCAATTTCATGGACATCCGAACTTCCTCCACAGGTCGATCTCCTGCAGCTGTTTCCACCAATGCGAGAACATCAATGATCTCCATGCCTGAAATGACATACCCAAATACCGTGTATTGGTTATCCAGAAAAGGTGTCCCACCTTCCGCTCCGTACCGAACGACTGCTTCATCCGAGTAATGAAAATGATCTTCTTCAGGAATTTCTCGATTGTTGCGAGCCTCCATCCCCAGCAACTCAGATTCCGAAAAAGGTCGCCCTTGCACCAAATAAAACTGACTCCCTGACGATGCCCTCTTCGGGTTTGCTTGGTCCCCTTGTCGTGCTGCCGCAAGTGCTCCTTTAAAATGCAGTAAATCCGGTCGGATTTCATTTGGGACGGTGTATCCGGGACCTCCTGACCCCAATCGTGAACTTCTTGAAGCAGTTTTACTTTCAGGATCTCCACCTTGAATCATGAAGTCCTTAATCACACGATGAAATTGAAGGCTATCATAGAAACCTGTTTCGACCAGTTGGATAAAATTATCCCGATGACCTGGAGTTGAGTCCGACAACTCGATAATCATGTCTCCAAAATCAGTTGAAATAAGGACCTGGCGCGGTCCTTCCACATGCTTTCCGCCCCCTGTTCCATCGCAACCCGACGCAGAAATCAACCCCACTCCAAGCACCATCCAACTGATATGACAAAGTAAATTCTTGAATTTCATAACTTTTTGAAGATATTTGATGACTTAATTGTGCCTGCAAAGTTAGATTGCCCAATGCGAAAGACCCACATTCTCCCAACGCTTAGCGTTTTACTCTTGTTTTTCGGCTTTTCAAGCTGCCACGAAGTGGGAGAAACAATCGCCAACGTAGTCGTTCTCAATGAACTAGGAGCCCCTGTCCAAGGAGCCACTGTGAGGTTGTACGCCTTTGGATCAGTAGACGAAGACTTCGTGGGAGAGCCTCGATTCGATACAACTTCGGTTTCAAACGCTGCAGGAATGGTCAGCTTCAATTTTTCCACCTTCTATGTTGAAGGACAAGCGGGATTTGCTGTTTTAGATATTGAAGCAAGCAAAGCTGCACTTTCTGGAACGGGTCTGATTAAAATTGAGGAAGAGTTGACGAACGAGGCGACGATCTTTATCGAGTAAGATCTACTGAGAGTCCTCCGCTTTCTCAGCACCTTCAATCCAAGCCGAAAAGTACTCGACCAAGGCGCGCTTTATCAGGAGTTCTTGCTCCTCTTCTGTGACCGCAGGAATTTCCTGGATTTGCTTGAAGTGCGGCCATCCTTGATCGTCTTGTCCGATTTCTTCATAATATCCCATTGGAGTCAATAGGGTGCAAATACCCACGTGCATGACTTCCAGCTTTTCGTCTTTCTTGAACGGTTTATACCCTTGAGCACATTCTTGTAGACCCACGGTGAACACCATGGTTGTCAAGTCCGGCGGCTCACCAAAGCGTTCATCCATTAGCTTTTCCAAGCGTATCCACTGACGTTCGAATGCGTAATCCATGTCCCAATAATAAGAATTGATATTGAAAAAAGAACCCGAAGCACAAGCTCCGGGATTCCTGATTTGGTCGGGATGACTGGACTTGAACCAGCGACCACACGTCCCCCAGACGCGTACTCTACCAACTGAGCTACATCCCGATGTCACCGATGTTTGCTCCAAGAGCTCCCAAGGGACGGCGAAGTTACTCAACTTTCTTTTTTTGCAACCGCCACTTCACAGATTTGTGATGACCAAAAACCTTCCGCGCATGCTGTCAGCCCGTTGAGACCTATTAACTTTACAACGTAGAATTCGACTGCCCATGAAGATTTCATTTCGCTGGTTGCAAGAACTGCTTCCTACCCAGACTTCTGTAGACGATGCAGCGGCTGTCCTCACGGCAACCGGATTGGAAGTTGAAGGGGTCGAATCGGTAGAAGACCTTCCCGGTGGCTTGCGAGGTTTGGTAGTCGGGCACATCACAGCATGCACACAGCATCCCAATGCTGATCGGTTGCAAGTTTGCCTGGTCAATGTCGGAGAACCTGAACCCTTGCAAATTGTTTGTGGCGCCAACAATGCGCGATCTGGTCTTGACGTCATTGTTGCCCTGGTCGGCGCGCAACTGCATCCGACAAATGGGGAGCCGTTTCAAATCAAAAAAGGAAAAATTCGAGGAGAAGTATCCATGGGAATGATCTGTGGCGAAGATGAAATCGGTGTTGGTTCTTCCCATGACGGCATCATCGAACTGGAAGATTCGTGGACTCCTGGCACCCCAGCAGCTGAAGTTTATCGCATTGGAAAAGATGATGTGATTGAAGTCGGCTTGACCCCCAATCGAACGGATGGTATGAGTCATTGGGGCGTCGCGCGCGACCTGCGAGCTGGATTGTTGCATGGAACCGTAGAAGGCATCATGGAGTCAGGGATCGCCTTGCGAGTCCCAATGGGCATTGCCTTACCTCAATCTTCTTCGTCAGGGGTGACGGTCGCTATTGATCACCCAACAGGATGCTGCAAGTACTATGGTTTGCTTCTCGAAGGAATTCAAGTAGGGCCTTCCCCGGACCATGTGCAGCGCCGACTTCGTGCCATTGGATTGAGCCCTCAAAACAACGTGGTCGACGCCACCAACTTTGTATTGCATGAGTTGGGACAACCGCTTCATGCATTCGATGCAGACACCTTGGCTGGAGATCAAGTCGTGGTGCGTGCTCCCTTTGAGGGAGAAAAGCTCACAACACTGGATGGTGTTGAGCGCCAATTAGACCCAGATGATCTAGTCATTTCCGATCGTGACAAGGCGCTTTGCCTGGCCGGTGTATTCGGGGGAAAAGACAGCGGTATTGAAAACCACACGACCCGAGTCTTGATCGAATCAGCCTATTTCGATCCCGTGGTTACCCGAAAAATGGCTCGAAGACACGGCTTATCCACGGATGCTTCGTTTCGGTTTGAACGCGGCGTAGATCCAAACAACACCTTGCTCGGATTGCAACGGGTAGCCGAATTGTTAACGGAATGGGCTGGAGCGAAAGTCGTGGGGCTTAGTGAAGCAAGTACAGGCTCCCTGCCCGGTCCTGCGCCAGTCACCTTAGAATGGTCGTTTTTAGACCGCATCGTGGGCGACTCCATCAATCACGAGCGCGTTTTGAATATTTTGAAAGATTTGGACATCCAAATCGTGAAGGCTCCGGCGGAAGGATTGGAACTCCTGGTTCCTGCATATCGAAGGGATGTAACGAGGCCTGCGGATGTCGTAGAAGAAATTCTTCGCTTGCACGGCTTTGACAAAGTTCCCTTGCCCCGGAGGGTAAGCTCCGCCATGAACGTTCGCAAGACATTGAACAAAGAGGGCGTTCGGCAACAATTAGCCCACACTCTTGTCAATCGAGGATTTCAAGAGATCATGAGCAACTCCATGACGCGCTTGGCCTATGCCGAGTCGTTAACAGATGATATGGAGGACGATGACATTCGTTCATCTGAGCACATTGCCCTTTTAAATCCTTTGAGCTCAGATCTTGGCGTCATGCGTCAATCACTTGTTTTTCAGGGATTGGAAGCGATTTCACGGAATCGAAATTTTCAACGGCCGGACATCCGCCTGTTTGAATTGGGACGCACTTACCACCAAATCCAAGCAAACCAAGACTCCCCAAAACCCACTGATCGCTTCAAAGAACTTGAACATATTTCCCTCTGGTTGACGGGGGCAAGTGAACCTGAAAACTGGAATACAACCAGCAAGATGAGTGGATTCTATGACCTGAAACGTGAGGCCTTGGCATTGTTGGATGGATTGGGAATCCGGGAGCGAAAAGAGGTCGTAGAAAACCACGGTGTATTCATTGAAGGATTGGCGATTTATGTCGGCGAACAGCGCATTGGAAGGTTGGGCTTGGTAAATCCGAAAATTTCAGCCCTCTGTGATGTGCAACAACCCGTGTATTGGGCTGATTTCTTGGTCCATCCATTGGCCGAGATTTCATCTCATCATCGGGTCGTTGCTCGCGCGCTTCCAAAATACCCTGCAGTAAGGAGGGATCTTTCTCTCATCCTTAAGCGGGATACGTCATTTGGTCAAGTCCGAGACGCTGCTTGGCAAGCAGACAACAAGCTGCTCAAACGTGTCGGTCTTTTCGATGTGTATGAGGGTGATAAGTTGGCTGATGATGAAATCTCCTATGCCATCTCATTGTCTATACAAGACGAAAACAAAACGCTGACGGATAAGCGAATTGACCAATGTGTGGAACGCATTTTGGAATCCATCCAAATGCAAACAGGAGCTCGACTGAGGTAAGCATGGAATACCACAATCCGCCCATCCAAAAAAAGCATTGGGGATATGCTCTGGCGCTATTATTCGTGCGTTCGGGAGTCACAAGATTTCACAGGCTCCGAGGATCCATTGGTGCGGATCATTTCCCACACGTCGATACTCCGATGATTCTCGTTTCCAATCATCAGAATGGATTGATGGACCCCTTGGTCAATGTCACCATTGTAAATAGTCGTCAGGTTCATTGGCTTACGCGAGCAGATGTATTCCGACACCCGGTAATCCGTGCTTGTTTGTTTGCGTTTAATCAAATGCCCATTTTCCGAGTACGGGACCGGGTAGATGATGCCAAGGTCAGGAATAAACGAATTTTCAAAATCTGTGTTGAGCGGCTAAAAATTGGGGCAACCATCGGGTTGTTCCCGGAAGGCAATCACCACGGTCAGAAAACACTTCGGAAATTGAAGCGTGGTGTCTCAGACATGCTCTCCATGGGTCTAGCGAATGACCCTGAGTTCAGTCGATTGCAATTAATTCCAGTTGGTCTCGATTATGAACAATATGATTCGTTCCAAAGGCGATTGCGCTATCGGATAGGCCCCCCAATTCCATATACCGATCTCTTTGATTCGGTTACGAAGCAAATTACTTCGAGTGCACTTTTGGAGAGGATTGAAAAATCCATCGATGATTTGATGGTCAACGTCCAGCCGAAAGAACATTACGAAATCCTGTACCCTTTTATTCGCGCTATGCGGATGACAGAATTGGAAACCGATGCTTGGTTGCTCGGTCAAAAAACCATTCGTCAATTCAAGACTTTTTCTTCGGAGGGCATCCAAACGATTGCTGAAGCACATGCAAATCTCGTAGACAAAGAAGTGCTTGAGCACGCTCGTCCTGAAGACATCGGCTTAAAAACAGAAGACAGGAGACTTGGGAAATGGTGGCTTTGGCCTCTGGCTCCATTGGCTCTTATCGGAGGACTACCTTCATTGCCCTTGGCTTGGTGGATCGGTTTTGAAGCCAATAAACGGGTAAAGGACATTTGTTTTGTGAGCACCTTTAAAGTTTCCGTGGGGATGTTCTTGTTTCCTCTTTTCTGGATGCTTCAATCTGTCGCTGCTGGTTTCCTAATCGGGAATGACATGTGGAGTGGATCCGCATTCTTTGGATGGTACGCTTTCAACATCATCGGCAGTCGAATCAGCGGATTTTGGTATGGGCATTTTTTGGATTGGAAAGGAGCTCAACAGGCAAGAAGAGTTTGGAATCAACCCGAGCACGCCAAGGCCTGGAAGCATTATATTGACACGGTATTAACCCTGCTCCGTTGATTGGAACAATGATACCAGACTCCTTACTCAGATGACTCATTCGAGCTCGACAGACTCCTTTCGCATTCAAGGCATGCAACACATCGGTATTGCGACAACCGACATGGACCGTTCGCTCCGTTTGTTCCGGCAACTTTTCGGGATGGATATTCCGTTTTTTGACTCGGTTCAAGAAGCACCTTTAATGGACAGCCATACCCGCGGAACCACGATCCTCAAACGTGCAAGCATGGTCATGAATTTGCAAGGAGGATGTGCTTTTGAAGTCCTTCGGGCAGCTTCTTTTGAACCCGTCCTTGCCTCCTGGGACATTGGGATTGGTGATTTGGGAATCACCACGGTGCAAATGAAAACGCGGGACATTCACAAAATGCATACACACGCCATCGGCTTGATGGGAGATGCTTGCGAACCCACCATCAGCCAAACTCCATGGGGAGCCAAAACATTTTACGTCCGAGATCCAGACCAAAATCTTTTCCAAGTTTTAGAGGCAGATGACTGGTTCAGCAACAGCGGCCATCCTTCAGGTGGAGTGTTGGGATGCACCATAGGTGTTTCCGATATCGATCAAGCGATGACGTTGTATGCGGAAAGCCTTGGGTTTGACAAAGTGCTGTTTGATCAAACTGGAGTCCAATCCGATTGGGTGCACTTGCCGCATGGCCAGGAATCCTTCCGAAGGGTGCGAATCACTCAGGCCAACTCTGGCTCAGGTGGATTCGGACCACTCACAGGTCAAACGTATATCGAGTTGGTTCAAGCAATGGACCGGAAGGGCCGCTTTATTTTCGAAGACCGGATCTGGTGTGACACCGGCTTTGCGCACCTCGGATTTGATGTGCGCGGAATGAAAACCTTGGGCGAAAGCCTTGCCAACAAAGGATTTGGGTTTCGCTGCGACACCGCTGATGCCATTGGCATGGGTGAGACCAAAGTTCATTGCACCTACATCGACGATCCGGACGAATGTTGGCTGGAGATGATCGAAGTTCATAAAATTCCCATCATTGAAAAATGGGGGCTTTTCTTGGATGTCCAGAAAAGAGGCGCTGATGAGGCGCTGCCCCGATGGATGCTCAAGGCTCTTCGATTCAGTAGGGTCAAAGACTAAAATCTTTCGTCGCAATTCTTGACATTCCCTTCCCATGTCTAAAATCATCGAAACAGCATCTTTGGATAATCCCTATCAGATGCCCCGACAGAAAATTCTCCTCGTCGACGATGAACCTGACATCTTGGAATTAGTCAGTTACAACTTGTTACTTGAGGGATATGAAGTGCATACGGCCAAAAATGGAAAAGAAGGGTTAGAGACAGCCCTTCGCATTCGACCAGACTTAATTCTATTGGACGTGATGATGCCTGTTCTAGATGGCATGGAGACATGCACTCTCTTGAGAAAAGAACCTTCGTTATCCAAATGCATCATTGCCTTTCTGACTGCAAGAGGAGAGGACTACAGTGAATTGGCGGGATTCAACTTGGGTGCAGATGACTACATCACCAAACCCGTGAAGCCCCAAGTGCTCGTGAGTAGAATCAAGGCGATGCTGCGGCGAATTAAAGGCCCACAACCCCTTGAGGAAATTGAAAAACATGGAATTTCAGTGGATCGAGATCGTTACATGGTGTTGCAACATGGAAATGAAATAACCCTCCCCAAAAAAGAATTCGAGTTGTTGAGTTTGCTTTGGTCGGTTCCGGGCAAGGTGTTTACACGCGAAGCCATCCTGACCAAAGTTTGGGGCACTGAAGTGGTCGTCGGGGATCGCACCATTGACGTACACATACGAAAACTGCGAGCAAAGTTGGGCGATGAACTTTTCGTGACTGTTAAGGGCATAGGATATAAATTCGGACAGTGAACTCAGAGACCACGCCCAAAGAAGTCGCCGAAAAAGCGTCACCCATTCTTGCCGTTGTTAGTGCATTGGCTGTGATTGTTCTGCTACATGCTTTGGACGCTTTGCATTTATGGGCATTGGCATTGCTCGTGGGTCTTCTTATGGAAACGGCCAGCTTTTTGATCATTCGCTGGTCCGTAGAGAAATTCATGTACCGCAGAGTGAGGATGCTCTCAGAGGCCATCACGAAGGTCAAGGAAACGGATTTCGATTTGAAAGGAAATGATGCTTCCCTTGATCCACAAGATGAGCAAAAAGAAATCATGCTATGGGCCAATCGCCAGGTGCAAGCAATCAAAACTCTGAAGGAAAAAGACCATTTCCGAAAAGATTTTATTGGAAACCTATCGCATGAACTTAAAACACCGCTCTTCAATATTCAAGGCTTCATTCTTACGCTCCTTGACAGCGATTTAGAAGACAAGGAGTTAAATAGAAAATTCTTGGCCAAAGCTGCTAAGAATGTTTCTCGGATGACCGAACTCTTGGAGGATTTAGACACCATAACAAGATTGGAATCTGCCAGCCTCGATATGCAAATGGAACCCACCAACGTGGTGGAATTAGCCAAAGAGGTTTTAGACAATGCGGATGAGCTCGCCCGAAAGAATGACATTCAACTCATTTGGGAAGATTCGCCCAAAGTCCTTGCATCCCCAATGGTGGCATGCAGTGCCCGACAAATCAAACAAGTTCTAACCAACTTCCTTTCGAATTCCATTCATTATGGCACGCAAGGAGGGCAGACGAAATTGCAATTGGAGGATCAGCCGCCATTTATCAAAATCACCATTTCAGACAACGGAATTGGCATCTCAGATTCCGATCTGTCTCGGATTTTTGAGCGCTTCTATCGTGCGGATAAAAGCCGATCACGCAATGCTGGAGGGTCTGGATTGGGATTGGCCATTGCGAAACATATTCTCGAAGCACATGGACAAGACATTCATGTGCAATCTGAGCTTGGTCAGGGGACCAGCTTTTCATTTCACTTGCTCAAATTGGACGCAGAAGCTCCGAAAGACGCAGAAGCTCCGAAAAAAGAGCCGACATAAGGATTTAACATTGACATAACATGGGTTTTGTCAAACAAGGAAATGGTCATTCGACCTTCGCCTCTCAAATCGAAGTGTGATGTTAGAATTATTTACCGTAATTGGATTCGCCCTTGCTGGCTACTCTGTTATCGCCAATGACAGTGTTCAAACGTTGGGTACGTGGATTGCCTCCAACCGTGACAAGTTTAAATGGACCACTTTGTGGGCAGCGGCATCCTCTGTGCTGATTGTGACGATAGTTTACGGCTGGTACACCAATGATCATGACATCTCCTTCGGACGTCTGGCGAAAATTCCATACCTCGAACCGCAATGGTACCATGCTATGGCACCATTGGCCTTGGTTTTGCTAACGCGCCGGGGCATTCCTGTTTCAACCTCATTCCTGGTCCTCTCTGCCTTTGCATCCACATTCGTTTTAGAGAAAATGCTCTTGAAGAGCATCTTGGGATACGGTTTGGCGGCTATTGTAGCTTACGTCCTTTGGCTCCTGATTGCTCGGGTTATTGATGAAAAAGACGATGTAAGCGACGGTGCAAAGAAATTTTGGAGGGTATTCCAATGGTGTTCTACAGGTTTCCTATGGTTCACCTGGCTTTCTCATGATGTAGCCAACATTGCTGTTTTCTTGCCTCGCGACATTGCTCCCTGGCAATTGATTCTTGTCCTGGTGTTTTTTGTGGTTGGCTTGGCACACATCTTCTATAACAGAGGTGGAGCAATCCAACAAATCGTCATGGATAAGCAGAGCACGAAGTACGTTCGCTCAGCCACCATGATCGATCTAGTCTATGCATTCTTGCTTCTCTACTTCAAGCAGATGAATAACATCCCCATGTCCACTACATGGGTGTTCGTTGGATTGCTTTGTGGACGAGAATTGGCCTTGAATACAGGATTGACGAAGAAAGGCAACCTCAAGTCAATATTCCCCATTGTCGCAAAAGACTTCCTGAAGCTCATCGTCGGCTTGTCGGTCAGCGTAGCCATCGTTCTGGCGATTCACTATGGCACAGATGGGGCCCAGAACTTGGAGCAAGAGCCAGCACAAATCGAGACCGCTGATTGAAGTCTATTTCTTCTTTTCAAAAAAACCTCGCTCAGCTTAGAGCAAGATGTTTTTTTACATCTAATGACTTGGTATTTAATTGTTTAAGAACATGAAAAACATCAAACACCTGCTCGGGTTCGCGTTGACTTTGATCCTTACTGCAGCCTCTGCGCAGCAACCAATAGACAACACCTTTGGCAAAGGCATTCGTGTAATCGCTGTGGACTCTAGCTTCTCTATGACATTCAATTACCGAATGCAAAATCTGATGCTGGCTGAAATGCCATCGGGATTGGAAAGCTTCGGAAATGTGAGCAGCAACTGGCTGGTCCGCCGGTCGCGATTGAAATTCTCAGGATTTGCCTATTCCCCAAAACTGCAATACAAGATCGAATTGGGGCTTTCCAACAAGGACCATGGAGGGGAATCTCCCGAAACGAATAACACGTCCAACCTTATTTTAGATGCCTTCATTCGTTGGAAGGTTTTAAACAACTTCGAAGTTTGGTTGGGCCAAACCAAATTGCCCGGAAACCGGGAGCGAGTCATTTCATCCCAGAAACTCCAGTTTGTGGATCGAAGCTTGGTCAATTCACGCTACAACATCGACCGGGACATGGGCGTCCAGTTCCACAACAAATTCGATGTTGGTGGGATCCTGACCAAACAAGCCTTTGCGATTTCTCAGGGCGAGGGCAGAAACCGAACCTCCGACAATGGCGGTGGATTGGAATACACGGGACGGGTTGAAATCTTACCCATGGGCGAATTCACGGGAAAAGGCGACTACTTCGGATCGGATTTGAAGCGTGAAGTAACCCCTAAACTATCCATAGGCGCATCATACGATTTCAACGACCGCGCCCCTCGAGAACGCGGCAACCTTGGAGACTACGTGGATGACACTGCCTATAACAGCCTTAACACCGTCTTTGTGGACTTGATGTTCAAGGTCCGAGGATGGTCTATTTTGGGTGAATACGCCAACAAGAAAGCAACAGGCGACCGTTTGTTAGATGATGACGATGCGTTTATTAGCAATTATTATACAGGAACCGGATTGAACATCCAGGCTGGATATCTCTTGAAAAACAACCTGGAATGTGCTGTTCGTTATTCGAGCATCACCCCTGAATTGGCATCTGGTCGCGATTTGCAGAAGATGTACACGTTCGGTATCTCCCAATACATCGTCGGACACAGCTTGAAGGTTCAGAGCGACTTCAGTTACCTGGTCGAAACGGAGCGAATCGAGGGCACAGATTGGGGTTGGTATATTTTCCGATTCCAAGTGGAGTTGGCATTCTAAAGAAAAAAAGCGGGCCGGTTTTCATGGCTCAACTAGCGTTGCAGAATGCCCCCGCCATTCTCATTCACAAACGGATTGGAGGATTTCTCCGATCCAATTGTGGTGGAAGGCCCGTGCCCAGGCCATACTTCATACATGTCCGGCAACGAATAGAGCTGTTGTTCAATGCTCTTGGCCAAGGTCAATCCATCCCCGCCGGGCAGATCAGTTCGACCTACACTGCCTTGAAACAGCACATCCCCGCCGACCACCCATTTTTCAGCGTGGCAAACAAAAATCACGTGACCGGCCGAATGGCCCGGTGCGCAGCGAATTTCAAGTTCCGTTTCTCCGCACAACACCGTACTTCCGTGGGGCCCCAAGTCCTCCCCCCGGGGTGGCAACGGATCCATCGGCACACTGTAAAGTTCGGCCGCTCGCGGTGCTTGTTCCCACGTAATCTCATCGGTTGGATGAAGACGAGGCTGAAGGCCCCATTCGTCAAACAGCCAACCACATCCTAACACATGATCCAAATGCGCATGGGTCAACAGGCATTGCACAGGCACCAAACCAAGCTCTTTGCAACGTTTTTTGAAACTTTCACGTTCCGCGGAATGACTCATACCAGGGTCAAAAACCGTGGCTTCTCCATCGCCATGGTCCAATAAATACGTTTGTTCACCAAAGGCATTGAATGTAAATGTGTGGAGTTGGCTCATCAGGCAGTAATTTCGGGTTGAATGCGATCGCAAAGCTATTTCAATCGACTCTTTCTTGTGGCTTTTGCCGCTTGCTGTTGCTTTATGCGTGTTCATGCGCAATTCCACGATGGGTCCAATGTCACCTTTGGCAAGAATCGCGTACAGTACCAAGATTTCAATTGGCAATATTTCCCTTCCCAAGGGGCGGAAGTATATTACTACCAAGGAGGGAAAGCGTTGGCATCGCGCGTTGTCTCTGAATGGCCTGCTTTGACTCAAGAGGTCGAACGAATTATGGATCGAAATTTGGAGTCCCCTGTCCAAATCATCGTCTTCAACAAGCAAGAGGAATTTCGACAATCAAACATCGGAGGGTCCAGCACAGAGGATGTCAATATTGGAGGAACTGCATTGTTGGTCGGTTCCAAAATTTTCTTGTATGGAAGAGGGGGAAACGAACTGCTTCAACAAGACATTAAACGCGGTTTGGCTGAATTGCTTTTCAATCAAACGATGTATGGCGGACAGTGGAAAGAGGCGTTGCGCAACAGCACTCAAATTTCATTTCCTCCCTGGTTCACGGAAGGTCTTTATTCATACATCAGCAACCCCTGGTCTACTGAAGTTGCCATGCACGTGCAAGACGCTGCACGCTGCCATTTAATCACTGGTGCCCAGCGGGCGCCCGATCGCATTGCCCCATGGGCAGGACATGCCGTTTGGAAATACGTAGCGGATGTTATGGGCGAAGCCGTCATAGCCAATGTTCTTTATATGGCTCGAGTAAGCCGAAGCATGGAAAAGGGGTTTCAATATGCCACAGGAATGGACATGAGCACTTTGCTCTTGGAGGTGAGCCAGTATCACTTGGGAGGTGAAGCCAATCCCGCCATGTTTCCGGCCCTTTCTTCCGCAAAAGACCTCCGTAAATCGGTCAAAAATGGGGGTGATTTCCCCATACCACTGAAGCGACACTTGAATTACCGCCACGTTTCCCTTCACCCGGATGGCCAGGTCTGTGCAGTCGTCACAGAAGAACGAGGTCAAATAAAAATTTGGCACTGCGAGCTCGCTTCTGGAAAGATGACGTTGCTTGGAAAGCATGGTCACAAAATGGATCGTGTTCAAGATGATACGTATCCTGTGCTGGCATGGCATCCAAACGGAACGATTTTGACCTACACACTCGAGGAACAAAGCCGCAATTTCCTCATCAATGTGGATGTCAAAACCCGCATCACCGAAAGGAAGGAAGTCTTTCAAATAGATAAAATTTTGAGCATGGCCTATGCTCCTGATGGGCGGACGATGATTTGGAGCGGCCTTCTCAATGGGCAAACGGATCTCTTCCGATACCAGGTGTTATCCAACAACCATTTGCCCCTCTGGTCCGATGCCTTTGATGACTCAAATCCTCTTTTCTCGCCGGATGGCAAAACCATTTGGTTCACTTCCAATAGAACTTCCACAGCCATGCCTTGTGTCCATGTGTTGGGAAATGCGTTGCCAAAAGCGCATGATATTTTTGCTTTGAATTGGGATGCAGAAATCCCTGAACTCCTGCGTTGGGTGGATTCTCCGAATCTGGATGAAAGGCTCCCTCAACTCCAATCGGACGCGCAGTTGACCTACCTGGTTGAGCATTCAGATGGAAGTCAGGAACGATGGCTTTCATGGCGTGACAGTGCCATCGCGTCCATCGATACTACCATCCATTATCGGTGGTTTACAGAAACCCGATTGGCCGAGAAGTATGAAGTTCCAGTTCTTTCCATAGAAACATCCCCTGCACATCGAGTCATTGCGCAAACGACACGTTTGAATGGTCACCTGTTTTGGAAACTTGAAGAAAAAGAAACCCGTGAATTATCCGTGGCAAATATTGAAGGGAGGCCATTCCAAGCGTCAGATGACATTGAATTGGACTGGGATTGGGAACCCGATCCCACGGAAGCAGATTTTCGGGATTACACTTTTGGCCCATGGCAAGCGAGAGAGGTCATTGCACCTGATCTCACGACGGAGGCAGTGGCTCAATCCTCAACTCCCGTCGATGGTCCAACCGAATCAACGAATGATTTCAAATTGCCAAAACCCCGGAATTACAGATTGAATTATGCCATCGAAGCAATCACAGGTCAACTCGATAATTCATTTGGCAGCAATTTCTACCAAGCATACACTGGAGCCCCGAGCGTGCAGCCAGGGCTCGGAGGATTGACCAAAATAACCATGTCAGATCTTTTTGAAGACCGACGCTTTTCTGTTGGATTTCGCTTATCTGGAAGCCTCGAAAACAGCCGTTATGCGCTGGCTTATTCCGATTTAAGCCACCGCCTAGACAAAACTTGGGTCTTAGAAAGGCAAGGCACCATTCAAACATCCAATAACAACCAAACGTTTACAAAGTCTCATATCCATCTACTACGACGCCAATGGGCTTATCCTTTGGACGATGTTCGAAGCATCCGTGTGCAAGGGGTTGCGCGCTTGGATCGCAACACCCCTCTCGCCACCGATGCGAATCAATTGATTTCACCAACAACGTACGGCTTGCAAGGGGGCGTTGAAGTTGCCTACGTCTTCGACAATTCCCGTGAACGAAACATCAACATCCGCGAAGGAACCCGTTACCGCGTTTGGTTGGAGTACTTGGTCAATCCGGTAGCAACCAACACCACGTTCGGTACCGTAGGTTTTGATTTTCGTCACTATGAGAGGTTATTTCATGACGTGACCTTCGCTGTGCGCGCAGCAGCAGACTGGTCCGTTGGATCCCAACGACTCCTCCACTTTCTCGGCGGCGTCGACAACCAGCTCTCCTTGAATCAAACGCCCTATTCCCCCGTTGATCCCAATATTCCTTACGCGTACCAAACAAGGATCACTCCCCTGCGAGGATTTTCTACAAATGCGAGGAATGGATCACATATGGCGGTCATCAATGCTGAGCTGCGTGTTCCCGTATGGTCAACCATCACCAGCCAATCGGTCGAATCCGATTTCAT
>Ga0233427_10002669_pt1 | contig 16463 bp, 16 predicted proteins | sample SI_118_April2016_5_FD_179885 | JGI IMG/M metagenome (GOLD analysis project Ga0233427, IMG submission 179885) | Seawater microbial communities from Saanich Inlet, British Columbia, Canada - SI_118_April2016_100_MG | ecosystem: Environmental > Aquatic > Marine > Inlet | place: Canada: British...
GAAAATCGAGGTGCGCTGGCGCAGTTGGTGACGCTGTGTTCTGCCAGCCCATGGATTGCTGAAGAGTTGACTCTGCATCCTATTTTACTGGATGAGTTGCTGGATATACGTGAGCTGTATAACCCGCTTGATCTTGATGGTTTACGTAATGAGTTGCGTCAGCAGATGCTGCGTATTGCTGAGGATGATGTTGAAGAGCAAATGGATTGTTTGCGTTATTTTAAGCGCGCGCAAGTGCTTAGAGTGGCTGCGTCGGAGGTTGCCGGTGCATTTCCGTTGATGAAAGTGAGTGATCACTTAACGTATATCGCCGAGGCGGTGCTGCATGAAGTGCTGCAGTTGGCGTGGCAGCATATGATTAATAAGTACGGTGTGCCACAGCAATTAGCCGGTGAGGCCTGTGATCCAAGTTTTATTATCGTCGGTTATGGCAAGCTGGGGGGGTTGGAGATGGGCTACAAATCTGATCTGGATTTGGTGTTTCTTGATGACGCGCCTGATCATCTGACGACCGATGGTGATAAGGCGATTGATAATGCGGTGTTTTTTACCCGTCTTGCGCAGCGAATTATTCATCTGTTGACCACCCTGACTTCAGCAGGGCAGCTTTACGAAGTGGATATGCGCTTACGTCCTTCGGGTTCTTCTGGCTTGCTGGTCACTTCGATGGAAGGCTTTAAACGTTATCAGGACCAGCAGGCCTGGACTTGGGAACATCAGGCATTGATGAGGGCGCGCGTGATTGCAGGGTCTGACCGAGTGCAACGTCAGTTTGAACAGCTACGAGGCGACATTTTGTCAAAACCGCGTGAGGGTGTTGAGTTGCGGCAGCAGGTGTTAGATATGCGAGCCAAGATGACTGAGGTGTTTGCCAATCATAAACATGATGATGAGATCCTTAACACCACCTTTGGGCTTAAGTATGATGCCGGTGGTATCGTCGATATTGAGTTTATTGTGCAATATGCCGTGCTGCGGTGGTCACAAAGTCATCCAGAACTATTACAATACACGGATAATATTCGTGTGCTTGATGTGTTAGAGCAATTGGCGTTATTTTCCGCTGCTGATGCGCAGTGGCTTCGTGAGGCCTATAAAGCGCTGCGCTCTGTTATACATCGTCGCACGCTTGAGCAGTTGCCCAGTCGTTTAAGTTTGACGGAGGTGCAGCGGCGAGGTCTTAATAGATACCGTGAGGCGGTGATACGCCTTTGGCGTCAGGTGTTTAGTCCTGAATAATAGAGACCTCAACATAACTCGATCACCGAGATGATAATTAATAATGAGGGCGTTCTTATTTGAACGCCTAGGCAGCGCCCCTCTAAGGAGGGGCGCTTCAGTAATGTGGATAGGAGTAATCTGGTATGACACCCGTGTCGATGGCTGACCTTGATGGTCTGATTTGGTTGGATGGCGAAATGGTTCCGTGGCGTGAAGCCAAGGTGCATGTGTTAACGCATACATTGCATTATGGCTTGGGTGTCTTTGAGGGTGTGCGTGCCTACAATACCAGCAAGGGCGCTAGCATCTTCCGTCTGCAGGATCACACTGATCGTCTATTTGGTTCAGCGCATATCTTGGGCATGGATATGCCCTATAGCAAAGAAGAATTAAATGAAGCGCAGCGACAAGTGGTGCGGGAAAATAACTTAGATGCCGCCTATTTACGGCCTTTATGTTTTCTTGGTTCCGAAGGCATGGGGTTGCGTGCGGATCACCTTAAAACTCACGTTATGATTGCAGCTTGGAATTGGCCTTCCTATGTGTCTCCAGAATTAATGGAGCATGGCATGAAGGTGCGTACCTCGTCTTATACCCGACACCACGTTAATGTCACTATGTGTAAGGCGAAGGCCGTAGGTAATTACACCAACTCTATTTTGGCGCTTCGTGAAGCACTGGATAGCGGTGCTGATGAAACCCTGCTTTTGGACCCAGAAGGTTATATTGCTGAGGGCAGTGGTGAGAATATCTTTGTGATCCGCAATGGCGTTTTAATGACACCAGAGCTAACCTCTTGTTTGGACGGTATTACTCGCAACACCATCATGCGTTTTGCTGATGATCTAGGCATTAAAGTGGTTGAGCGCCGTATCACGCGTGATGAAGTGTATGTTGCCGATGAAGCCTTTTTCACCGGTACAGCAGCGGAAGTTTTGCCGATTCAGTCACTTGATGGGCGAGTTATTGGCGGTGGATCTCGCGGCCCGATCACCACCAAACTACAGGCGATGTATTTTGACCAAGTGATGGGACGTCGTTCAGAATATCCTCAATGGTTGACGCCAGTTAGTTAGTCTAGCGCTTGCTGGCTTGTTAGTGGGATTTAGGTCTCTATGAGACCTAAACATAGCTACTGCGCCGACCAAGACGTGGTTAAAAAGAGGCTTAAAATGCTTATTTACATTAGTAAACTCGGCTTTTGCGCCTCTTTTTGCCTGGTCTTAGCTTTGCTCGTGACGTTATGTAGGGGGCTCTTTACATGAAAATACTGATTGTAGGTCCCTCTTGGGTTGGCGACATGGTGATGGCGCAAACCTTGTTTATTGCCCTTAAGTCACGGTCATCGAACCTTATTATCGATGTGCTAGCACCACACTGGAGTCGCCCCATACTTGAACGGATGCCTGAGGTTAGGCAGGCAGTGGCTATGCCGGTTGGTCATGGTTCATTGCAGCTCGGTGTGCGCTACAAGCTGGCTCAGCAATTAAAGTCAGAAAGCTATGACCAGGCGATTGTATTACCCAATTCATTAAAGTCGGCGTTAGTGCCGCTGTTTGCCGGTATCCCTAAGCGTACCGGTTGGCGTGGTGAGATGCGCTATGGCCTATTGAATGATATTCGTTTGCTTAATAAAGCAGCGTACCCGCTGATGATTGAGCGCTTTATCGCCCTGGCTGACGATCCGAGTAAAGCGCTACCTGATCCTTTGCCGCGGCCTAATCTGGTGGTGGATGCAAGCAATGTTAACGCTAGCTTGGAGCGCTACGCGCTTGATATGGCGCGCCCTGTCTTGGCGCTTTGTCCGGGGGCAGAATTTGGTGAGGCAAAGCGGTGGCCTGCCGAACACTACGCTAGCGTGGCGCAACATAAGATTAATGAAGGTTGGCAGGTGTGGTTATTCGGTTCGGGTAACGATCATGGCGTGGCGGAACAGATCAAGCTGCAGCTAACGAGGGACGCGCAGGCATCTTGTTTTAATCTGGCTGGACAGACCAGTCTTGCTGATGCGGTGGATTTAATGTCGGTTGCTGATGCCGTGGTGAGCAATGATTCAGGCTTGATGCATATTGCGGCAGCGTTGGGGAGAGCGCTGGTCGTGCTGTATGGCTCATCCTCCCCTGATTTTACGCCACCACTGAATGACCACGTTAAGGTGTTGCGTACCGGCATTGAATGCAGCCCTTGTTTTAAACGTCAATGTCCGCTGGATCATTTTAAGTGCCTTAAAGATCTATCAACTGAAGTCGTATTGCAGGCGATGGACGAGTTACTGCCTGCGACATTGCAGCCGGAGAGGTAGCCTAGTGCGGGTTCTCGTTATTAAAACGTCCTCATTGGGCGACGTGGTGCATACGTTACCCGCATTGACCGATGCGGCTGCACACGATCCTGATATTCAATTTGACTGGGTGGTGGAAGAGGGCTTTTCTCAAGTGCCAAGCTGGCATGCTAGCGTTAATCGAGTTATTCCCGTTGCTTTGCGGCGTTGGCGAAAACAACCGCTGAAGGCAAGGTGCTCTGGGCAGTGGGCTGAGTTCAAAGATAATATTGCCGCGGTTAAATACGATGTGGTGATTGATGCGCAGGGCTTGTTAAAAAGTGCCTGGTTATCTCGTTACGCGCAGGGCGAATGCTATGGGCTGGATAAAATGTCTGCCAGAGAGCCCCTCGCGAGTCGTTTTTATCAGCATAAAATTGCTGTTGCTAAAGGGCAGCATGCCGTGGAGCGTACTCGGCAACTATTTGCCTGCGCCTTGGATTATTCCTTGCCGGATTGTTTGGGCGAATATCAAATAGATCGTGCGCGCCTTCCGAGTAATACCTATAACGGCAATTATTTATTGTTTTGTCATGGCACGACGTTGGCCGCCAAGCACTGGCCCGAACCCTATTGGTTGAATCTGGCGCAACAACTTGCCTCATCAGGGCTGAAAATATTATTGCCTTGGGGGAATGAGCAAGAGCGTTTGCGGGCAGAAAAAATTGCCGCAGTGGGCGCGCATATCGAGGTCTTGCCGCGCGCCACTTTGAGTGAGCTGGCCACGATTATTGCTGGTGCACGAGCCGTTGTCTCGGTAGATACTGGGCTGGCACATTTGAGCGCAGCCTTAGCAGTTCCTAATGTCACGCTTTATGGCCCTACTGATCCTCAACTGGTGGGCAGCTATGGTGCCAATCAACACCACCTACAGGCGAAAAATTACTCTGCGGGCTCAGATGTTATGGTTGAGCCATCAGTGTTCGCTGCATTGACGCCCCAGATTGTCCTGCGGCAATTAAATGATATTCTTGGGCTGGAGTCATAATGGGAGCCATTAGCGTGATAAGAGCCATTAGCATGGCAAGGTTTATTACTGTGAGCCGCCAGAGTTATAGCAGGCCGGTAGCGTGATTTTTGCCTTTTGTTTGTATAAATACTTCCCCTACGGTGGTTTGCAGCGTGATTTCCTGCGTATTGCACAAGCGATGCAGGCGCGTGGACACAGGGTGCGGGTGTACTGTCATACGTGGCAGGGTGATGTGCCGCCAGAATTTGAGATCGTTAATGTGCCGGTTAAGGGCTATACCAGTCAGGCTAAAAACCGATTTTTTAGCCGTTTTATGCAGCAGGATTTGGCGCAACGTCCAGTGGATTGCGTGGTTGGCTTTAATAAAATGCCGGGCTTAGATGTCTATTATGCGGCCGATAGTTGTTATGCCGCTAAGCCATTACACAAACGCAGTAAACTCTATACATTAATGCCAAGATATCGGCACTTTAAACGCTATGAAGAAGCCATTTTTGCCTGCGGCAGCAACACACAAATTTTATTGCTTTCGCCAACGCAAAAGACCGAATTTAGAAATAGTTACGCGACAGAATTGGCACGATTGCACCTGCTCCCGGCAAGTATTGATGAGAGTCGCAGGGCACCATCAAATGCGGAACAGGTTAGAACGGCGTTTCGGCAGGAATTTGCTATTGCTGATGATGATTTTTTGCTGCTACAAATTGGCTCTGGCTTTATAACCAAGGGTGTTGACCGTTCTTTGCAGGCGCTGGCCGCGCTGCCAAAGGAATTATTGGTAAGAACGCATTTGCATGTTGTGGGTCAGGACAAGGCTAAAAAATTTGAGCAGTTGGCGGTTGAGCTTGGGGTTGCCGATAGGGTCACTTTTTTTGACGGTAGGGATGATGTTCCGTGCTTTCTTCAGGGGGCTGACTTACTTATACACCCAGCCCGGGCGGAAGCTGCCGGAATGATTCTTGTGGAAGCCGTCGTTGCTGGTTTGCCGGTATTAACGACAGCTGTTTGTGGTTATGCTTTTCATGTCGAGCAAGCTAATGCTGGCGCGACTTTAACAGCGCCCTTTGATCAGAACGCGCTAAATAAGGCGCTTGTTAAAATGATTGTCTCGCCCGACAGGGCGCAGTGGCGTGAAAATGGACTGCGTTATGCAGAGCAAGAATCATTGTATAGCCAGACAAAAGTGGTGGCCGATTTTCTTGAAGATCAGTTAACACGCGGTAGTACTTAATGAACACTTACCTGCGCGAAGATTTCCAGATCGCTTGGCAAAACAAGAACCCCTTTGACGAGGCTCAGGCACTTAAGGGTGAGGTGTTCCGTGAGGTAAAAGAACGGGTTACGCTACGTTTTGAGCTACAGGGGAAAAGCTACTTTTTAAAATTACACCGAGGCATTGGCTGGCGGGAAATTTTTAAAAATTGGCTGCAGTTTAATTGCCCTGTTTTGGGTGCCAGCTTAGAGTATCAAGCAATTTTAATGTTGCAGCGCCTTGGTATTGAAACCATGAGCGTCGCTGCTTTTGGTGAAATGGGAATTAATCCAGCAAAAAAACTGTCTTTTATTATCACTGATGATTTGATCGGCACAGAAAACCTCGAGGATTATTGCCGCTCGTGGCGGTTGCAATCACCGCCAGTTAATTTGAAGCGCCTGTTGATTGAACGAGTTGCCACAGTTAGCCGCACCCTACATGAGAATGGCCTCAATCACCGTGATTATTACCTGTGCCATTTCCATTTGGATTTAACGCGCTTGCCAACACAGGGCGTGGTCTGTGCGGAAGATATTCGTTTGCATCTTATTGATCTTCATCGGATGAGGCGTCGCGCCAAGCTGCCCGTGCGGTGGGCCGTTAAGGATATCGCTGGGCTGTACTTTTCGGCTATGGATATTGGCCTGACACAACGAGATCTGTTGCGTTTTATGCGCCTTTACAAAGGTAAAGCATGGCGTGACACATTACGCGCCGACAAGCGGTTTTGGTTGGCAGTGCAGCATCGGGCTGAACAGCTTTATGCTAAAGGGATGCGTAAGGGGATTGTTGGTCAGAGCCTTGGGGAAGTAGATGATGCTTGATAGTCAGACACTGATTGCTGCCGGACGTCAGCTCGAGACACCCTTTGAGGTACAGGTCAAACTGTTGGGTGAAGCACAGAGCGCACAATGTACGCAGTTATTGCGGTTGGTTCCGGGGCGGCGTGTGGTGGTGAAAATGCAGCTTGGCAGCAGCACTTATCTGGCGAAAATATTTTTAGGTTCCGAGCGGCATAAATATTGTCGCCGCGAACAGTCTGGCATTATGGCCCTGCAGGGTGCGGGGGTTAGTACTGCTAAATTAGTCGGCCATGGGTGTCTTGTTGATGATGGGGCTGAGGTGCTGTTGCTTGATTATTTGCCTCAGGCACAACAGTTGTCGGCATTACTGACGTCGCGAAAGAGCGATACGGATAATCAATTAAGGGCGGCGGTTGAGATGATGGCGGCGCTGCATGAACGGGGTTTACGCCATAAAGATTGCCACTTGGATAATTTTTTAGTGAGTGACCAGCGTTTGTATCTGATTGATGGTGATGCGGTAGAGCAAACGTCGAGCTTAAGCCAAGCGCTGGCGCTGCAGAATTTGGCGCTATTTTTTGTGCAGCTGCCGTTGCTGTTAACGCCGCGTATTACCGAGTTTCTTGAGCAGTACTGTGCGCAGCGTGGCTGGCCACACAATGATTGTTTGCCATTATTGCAGGGGGCGCTAAAGTCACAACGTGACAGCCGTCAACGACGCTTTCTTAAGAAGGTCTTTCGAGATTGTACGGCGTTTAATGTAATAAAAAGTAGCGCGCGTTTTGTGGTGCGTGACAGGCAAGAGGACTGCCCAGAATTACAGGCGTTGATTGCTAATCCAGATCATTATATTGCAACGGCAAAATTGCTAAAGGACGGGCGCAGCGCGACGGTGGCTAAGGTTTGTCTGGGCGAAAAGTCCTATGTGGTTAAACGCTACAACATAAAAAGTGTTGTTCACTGGATGACGCGCTTTTGGCGTCCGAGCCGTGCTTGGATATCGTGGCGTAACGCCCAGTTTTTGTGCTTTTACGACATTAACACGCCAAAGCCATTGGCGATGATTGAACAGCGTTTTGGCGCTTTGCGTGGTAAAGCCTATTTTATTACCGAGCACGTTGCTGCGGATGATGCGCTAGGCTTCGCGGAGAAATTTAAAACGGATCTGCCAGCTTTAACGAATATGGCGTATCAGTTTGCTGAATTATTTGATGTCATGAAACAATTGCGCTTTAGTCATGGTGATTTTAAAGCGACAAATTTTCTGCTTGATGACGGTGTGCTCAGGGTCATTGATCTGGATAGCATGGCCCTGCATTCAACGCAGCAAAGTCACGACACCGCTTTTGCTAAAGATCAGCAGCGGTTTATGAAAAACTGGTGTGCAGATGAACAGCTTAAAATGGTGATGGCTAAGGCGCTGCAAGATAATAGCGGTTGATGGCTCTGCGCCCTCTTTCTATGCAACGGTCTTTAATCAGTAATAGCCTCATGTTTTTCGAGCTGTTTAGCGATGGCCTTTTCAAAGGCCGCTTTTTTATTCTCACTGATGTCTAAGGCCTGTAGATAAGCCTGTAAAAATAATGCGCTTTTTCCTTTAGGAAACAGGGCGTTACGATGCTGTGGGTAACGACAAAAGTGATGTATGTTGCGCGCACACAGTGACGGGCGCAGTGGGTTTCGATAGATCTTCATGTCAGATACATCAATCAAGCCGAGTTCATCGTCGGGTGTGACAATCACATTACCTAGGTGAATTGAGCGAAAATAAACGCCCAGTGTGTGTAGTTTGGCTAGCAACCCGGCGAACTGACGGATACGTTTTTCATCAAAACTATGCTGCTGAATATGGTCGTCCAGAGAGGCACCGGGTAGCGGTTTGTATTGCACTGCAATTCGGGAAATAGAGGGAATACGGAACAGCGATAATTTGCTGACGGTCGGAATCTTTAACTTGGCCAGTTGTTTGACGTTGTCAGAAAAGCGTTTTCCATAGGGATAAATCAATGCGGAGGAGAATAACCGTTTGCGACGAAATAATTTCATTATATCGCCATTGTTGAGCTGCAGGACTTTGTCGCCGTGTTTGTCGGCGGCGAGTACTTCAGCCCCTGCGCGCAGTTGCTGGTATTTTTCCTTACTAAGGGTTTGCATTAGTGTGTGCCGTTGATTTGTGGCTGAGCGAAAGAGACTTTGCTGGCTATGAGGGTCGCATCGCTGTGATTTTTATAAAGGCCAGTGACGGCATTCTATAGCGCCAGTTCAATAAAATAAATATGCAGTTCGGGGGTCAGTTTAAAAACCCCTAGTTCAAGCTCTCTGCGATTAACTCAACTGCTCGGAGTTTTTACACTGCCTTCGAACCTCGTTAAATGGAATGAGTATGAATGACCCCGATAAATTTTCAGATGTATTAAGAAAGACAGCTGAAATTTCTGGCGAAACTGAAGACGTCAAGATCTTGCCTAAAGCTCACACTATTAATCCCGGAAAACAGTGGATTAAATTAATCGATGTTGATGAGGTAAAATAAGGCGCGTCACGGTTTAAGTATGCTGAAAAAGCGTGTTTTGTCGTAAGGGATGAAGAGGCGTTTCAGGTGTTTGATAGCATCTGCCCGCATAAGGCTGTCAACATCCCCGATGATGCAATCGATGGCATGATGTTGGTGTGCCCAATGCATCTATGGAAATTCAGCCTAGAGGACGGTGAATGTATAGAAAAAGGGAGTTTCACCCCGCTTACTAAGATAAAACATAACGTTGAAGAAGGGGTTCTTTATTTATTTGTATAACGCCTTATTCACTGCCCTTCATCACCAAATACGCTACACTGACCCGAACTTTTAGCCCGAACTTTTAGCCCGAACTTCACCCTGTTTCGAACTGCCGAATTTCCGCCTGTCATCCCGAACGAATGAGAGGGATCTTGTTTTTAGGTTGATAAGATCTCTCCCTTTGGTCGAGATGACAAAGGGCGGTCGAGATGACAAGGGACGGTCGAGATGACAAGGGACGGTCGAGATGACAAGGGACGGTCGAGATGACAAGGGACGGTCGAGATGACAAGGGACGGTCGAGATGACTCAGTACTGGGTCGTCACCAACGCAGATGGCGTGACACCCTGTGCTTTTCAAGGTTATGAGTTTCACTCAGATGGAGCAAGGTATTTTATCTATAGTTATGGGGTTGTAGAGGTAACAGACGACGAAGGAAACCAACTGTTAACGGAGCAAGGAAAGTGGTTGTATTAAAAGCACCATACAAGTTAAGCAAGCGGGACTGCCTAACCGGCAGCCCTTCTTAAGGCATTAAAGCTCCCCGCTACCGATCATCGTAGTGACCGCCAATTGCAAAAATATAAATATACTGATCATCGAATTTATAAATCAGCCGGTCTTGCTGTGAAATCCGTCTAGACCAAAACCCGGTTAAATTATGTTTTAGCATTTCCGGCTTGCCGGTTCCTGATGCGGGATCGCCGCGCAACATTTCTTTAAGTGATTTGCAAAGCGCTTTGTGTAGTTTCTTATCCTTCTTACGTAGCTGCTCGTAGGACTTCCAGGTGTCACCCTCAAATACTAGTGATCTCATCCATTTCATCCTTGGTAGGGTTGTAGCCAGCATTTTTGCTATGTGTTTGGAGGGAGGCGGCTATCTGTTTCATCAAACTATTGTTCTGTAACACATATAGTGTTTCTTGGTCTCGTTCCCAGTCATCGGCACTTAGCACCACAAAGTCTTCACCTGTTCGGCGAGTAACTTTTAGGGGGGAGTGGTCTGTAACTATTTGTTCAACAAAGGATTTGAGGTTTTCTCTAAACTTATTGACGCTGACACTATCCATGATTCCACCATTATTTTCGTACGGTATTTCCGTACATTCTAACATAGAGTCTTAGTAAGGGAAGCAACCGAACTGTCGCGACCCCGAACTCTTTAAAGGTCTCTTAAAGCGTGTTGTTTTTGTTCGCCGTCAGTGCTGCTTAGCCAGCGTCGTTTTAGTTAGACACCTAGGGTCTGGGTGTTGGACTCTACCGTTAATGCGCTGAGTGCTGCAGATGTCAGCGATAGTGGTAAAATTGAGCCTCCGTTCAACAAAATATCTGGACTTTAAAGTGCCCAATCAAGTACTGTTTGGGATTAATCCACTGACCGCACTAGCGAGTTGAATCCGCGCATGAGTACTTCGCAACAAAAACATTTTGTCTTTACTGTGACCACTGGACGTAGTGGGTCGAATTTTCTCACCGAAATTCTTGCCTGTCTAAAGGGTGTTTGTAGTGTTCACGAACCCCAGCCTAAATTTCATAGTGTGATGCGTACCGCTCAGCTATACCCCTTTGTTGCCGACGAGTTTCTGGCAAAAAAGAAAATCCCTGCGATATTTAAAAAATTACAAAATAAATCTATTTATGCGGAAAGCAGCCATCTGTTTTGCAAAGGGTTTTTGGAAGCGTGGCTAAGGTCTGATGAGGTGCCTGTTCCTGATCTTATATGCTTAGATAGAGATAATCGTAAAACGTCTTTGAGTCTGCTGCAAATTGGCACCATTCCTGGGCGCACTGGACGAGGGCTGAAATATTATTTGGCCCCAGATGATCCCGGTAACCGAACACGCCTTGAAGCCCATGAGACGCTTAATGATTATCAGCTATGCTATTGGTATTGCCTTGAAATAGAGGCGCGCAAAAAGTACTACAAGAAGCTGGTGGAAGAAGTGGGTGGTAAATGTATTCATACCAGCATCGGCGCATTGAAGACACCTAAAGGGATCAGTTTCATTCAAGACGAACTCAATTTGCCCGGCTTTTCCTTGCTGGGAGAGCGGCGCTATCAAAAGACAATTAATCGCGTTATTAATGCTAAAACTGAGAAGAAACGCGCCTTAGATATTTCAGAGGCACAAATTCTGGGGTGGGAGCAGGCGTTAGAAGACAGGGTTAGTTATAAGTAGACTCCTTCGCCGAAGCAGGGGTGAGATAAAATAATAACGACCGCTGCAACCGCTCGGCTCTTTTGAGTAGGGCGTTTAAGAAGATAAAACCTCGTAGCCAAAGGAAGCCATCAGCGGCTTATTTATACTGGCGTTAATGGTTTCAATGGCCCCTTTAGAGAGCTTCTCTCGCCATTTTTCCTTTAGATAATAGTCTCGGTAGTAGTCAGTATCTTTGTGAGCCTCTTTTGTAGACTTGGTGTAGTGGACAAAATCATCTGATAACCTTGGGATCGAAAAGTGGTTGCTGAGGTTATTAATGACTGCCTCTGGATCGTCAAAAATACTCTCTGTGGTGATGTTTAGCCCGTTAAGCTCCGTTAGCTTAAGGTAGGATGCATTTTTGAGATTCCACAGTTGGATAGGGCTTGGAAGTACCCTTTGCGTATTATCCCTCGTCACGGTATGCCAAGGTGTAGTGAGGAACGTTTCAAAATCTAAATTTTTTAAATGCCCCTGATGGTAAGGTTTGCGATGCAACGATAGCAGCCATGAATAGGGGTTTTTAGTGATGCTTAAAAAACATAAATCTGTGTTGGCGGCGGCATGAACTTTGAGTGTTGCGCAGAGCTCAACGCAGCTGTGTTTCCAGCCTAAATTTTTCTTAAATGTGGTTTTAAAATAGCGATCTCTGAGCCACTCATCGCCGGGCAAAAGCCTTTGTAGTTTCATAATATTTTTTGGCACAACACCGGACATTTCCTGCGCATCGAGATTCAGCTTAATTAGCTGACTCATATAATTGGTGTTGGTGTTTCGTTCACCATACATTTTTATTACTTTTTCCATTGGGGCTCTGTAATACCTTTGCTTAGGTTCAGTGGGCGACTGCAATTTTAGAGAGGTGATCGTCGAGTATAACTCGAGCAATTTCTCTGCCAAAGGAAATTGCCGGTCAATTATACCCAGTTAACCGCAATAGAACGATACCAAGAGATCTCGCCAGACAAAAGCCTGTGTGGAAGCAGGGTCGTGCGCGCTCGCTTTGGTTGATTGCTTATATTCGGTTAGGCAAATATAATGTGCGCCATGAATCTGACTGACTTTTCTGAGCTATTTAAATCCCTTTCTGAACCGGTACGTTTACGCATCCTTTATTTGCTGCTTGAGCGCGGCGAGCTGTGTGTGTGCGATATCGTTAATGCGCTGGGTATACCGCAAAGTATGGCGTCTCGGCATCTGGCTTTCCTACGCCATAGTGGCTTGGTTAGCACCCGTCGTGAGGGGGTATGGATTTATTATCAGCTGCTTGAAAACACCGCCTTTATTAGCCGCTTGCTTGAGGATTTTAGGGTTACTGGCGGGCAGGTTTTGGCGCTGCAGGATGATGTCGAAAGACTCGCTGCTGAGGGCGATAATAATTGTTGCTGATAGTTTGTGTCGGTAGCCGGTAGGAATATTGTTGATAAATTTTAAAGAGGTTTTGGCATGACGTGTCGTGTTGCAATTAATGGTTTTGGGCGTGTTGGTAGGCTTGCTTTACGAGCTGCTTGGAGCAGTACTGAGGTAGAGATCGTTCATATTAATGAGGTTGCTGGTGATGCAGCGACGGCCGCACACCTACTGAAATTTGATTCGGTGCACGGTACTTGGGACGTAGAAATAAGCGCTCAAGAGGAGGCGCTTGTCATTGATGGTAGCAGGGTGAGTTATTCTCGTAACCGGGCGATAGAAGAGACACCTTGGCATGAGTTAGGCGTTGATATTGTAGTGGACTGTACCGGTCAGTTTAAATCTAAAGAAGCGCTGGCGCCTTATCTTGAACAGGGTGTTAAAAAGGTGGTGGTTTCTGCGCCGGTGAAAGACGGTACCCTGAATATTGTGATGGGGGTGAATGATAACCTCTATGATCCTGAGCAGCATCACATCATCACTGCGGCCTCCTGTACGACCAATTGCATTGCACCAGTGGTTGATGTTGTTCACCGTCAATTTGGCATTCGTCACGGTTCAATAACCACCATCCATGATATTACTAACACGCAGAGTATTTTGGATGAATATCATCCGGATTTACGTCGTGCGCGCGCTTGTGGGCAATCCTTGATTCCAACGACAACGGGCTCTGCCACTGCGATTGCAGAGATATTTCCGGAGTTAAGAGGACGGCTTAATGGCGTTGCGGTGAGGGTTCCTTTGGCGAATGCCTCACTAACGGATTGTGTGTTTGAGGTCGAGCAGCCGGTAACTGTTGTGCAGATTAATAAGGCTTTAGCTAGTGCGGCAGAGGGTTATTTGTCAGGTGTATTGGGTTATGAAGAGCGCCCGCTGGTGTCAGTAGATTACACCAATGATCAGCGCTCCGGCATTATTGATGCGCCTTCAACCATGGTGATTAATGGCACGCAGGTAAAGCTGCTGGTGTGGTATGACAATGAAGTCGGCTATGCCCACCGGTTGATGGAGTTAGCGGCTAAAGTTTCAACGTTTCTCTGAGTGATTAGTCGTGTCTTCTGAATTACGGCAATATTTGCTGGTGACTGGTTGTTATTGGGCGTTCACCGTGACGGATGGCGCCCTACGGATGTTGGTGCTGCTGTACTTTTACGGTCTTGGTTTTAGCCCTTTACAGGTTGCTACATTATTTCTGTTATACGAGTTTTTTGGCGTTGTAACTAATTTGCTAGGTGGGTGGCTGGCAGCAAGAACAGGTCTTAATGTTACCTTGCGAGCGGGCCTATTGCTGCAGGTAGTGGCGTTAGCCATGTTGTCAGTGGACCCCTCGCTGCTCAGTGTTGGCTATGTGATGGCGGCGCAGGCGCTATCGGGGATTGCCAAAGATCTGAATAAAATGAGCGCCAAAAGCAGTATTAAGCTATTGGTGCCGGTGGATGCGTCAAAACGCCTCTATCGTTGGGTAGCATTACTGACGGGTTCTAAGAATGCATTAAAAGGCATTGGTTTTTTTGTGGGCGCGTTATTACTTGCTGAAATCGGTTTTCGTGGTGCGTTGTTGGCTCTGGCGATTTTGTTATTGCTGGTTTTTCTGGTCAGTCTACGATGGTTAAAAGTCGATAGGGCGAGTGTTAAGGTCAAGTTTACCGAGCTTTTTTCTAAATCTGCTGCGGTGAATCGATTGGCAGCAGCACGATTTTTCCTCTTTGGTGCCCGCGATGTTTGGTTTGTTGTTGCTTTGCCGGTGTTTCTTCAAAGTCAGTTGCAGTGGAGTTACACGCAGGTTGGTAGTTTGTTGGCAGTGTGGATTATTGGCTACGGTGTGGTGCAATCCTTGGCCCCAACGATGACCGGGCAACGGCAGGGGAAGTCTCCTAATGGCTTGACGGTTGCTTTGTGGGGCGGCGCGCTATGTGTCACCCCTGTTGCCTTAGCGTTAGCGCTCTATTGTGGCATTGATGCCGAGCATTGCATTGTGCTGGGTTTGTTGGTTTTTGGTGGCTTGTTTGCTATCAATTCAGCGCTGCACTCCTATTTGATTATTGCCTATGCGCGCACCAAAGGAGTGTCGCTGGATGTGGGCTTTTATTATATGGCTAATGCCGCTGGGCGCCTTATTGGTACGCTGTTATCGGGTGCTATCTATCAGTGGTTTGGTTTTGAGGTTTGTCTGCTGGTAGCGGCATTCTTGATAGCAATGGCCAGTTTGATATCGATCAAGTTACCTAATGCCGCGCCGTCTTCTAATGAATAATTGAAGTTTAAACCTTTCTTGCCCGGAGGCCTATCCAGGCCTTTTATCTGATGTTTTGTTTTAACGTCTTACACGTTCCTGTCTGCGTTGAGTTTCATTTTTTTGACTATACTGAGACATCATACAGAGGCCTCATGATGATAAAAACGCATAATAAATGGCGCCAGCGTATTACCATTTCAACCGGCTTCACGCTGATTGAGTTGTTGATCGCCATGCTGCTGTTGGCGCTTGGTTTGTTGAGCTTGGCTTTTCTACAGCTGCACGCTTTAAAGGGCGCCAACAGTGCTGGGCAACGTACGGCAGCGACTTTGTTGACGATGGATATCATTGACCGCATGCGCAGTACGATGACTGCAAGCCCTGATAACAATCTACCGCCAGTGGTTGATGGTGCCTTTCACAATATTGATACCAATGTGGTTTTATCCTGTGGTGGCTGTTCTGTAGCGCAGCAGGATTTAAAGGACTGGACCACGGCGTTGCATCATCAGCTTGGCGGAGCAGGTAATGCATGGTGGGCGCAAATCGAACAGGTGGGTGGTGCGTATGATGGCGTGTATACAGTGACGTTGATGTGGGATGACGAACGCTCAGGCGCCACGGGCACGGACTGTAGTGGTGCGGCCACGGCGATGGTTTGTTTGCAGACGTTGTTTCAGCCTTAGCGCTTGTTCAATTAATGATACGCGCACAATGGGCTAAAGGAACCATAACGAGGGCCGAAAAGGGGCTGAGTCTCATTGAATTGCTGGTGGCAATGGCTTTGGGTACGTTGCTTTTGTTAGCCGTGGTGAGTATTTATACCAATACCAAGCAAACCTATAGCGTGCTGGCTGGTCAGTCGCGCTTACAGGAAAATGTGCGCTTTGCGATGGCACGTTTGACTAGCGAAATTGGTGCCGCAGGCTATCTAGGCTGTCTGCAGGCGATGCAGGTAATGGCTGGCGAGCCAGTGATTTTAAATGCCATGACGGTGGCGTCGGGGGTGTATAACTTTGTTGACCCTGTGACGGGGCGTGCCGGGGTAGGTAAGAATGATTCCGATGAAATTACCGTTATTCGTGCGATAGGGCTATCGGCAATACCGTTGGCGACGCCAATGGCAAGCACTAATGACAGCCTTACCCTTGACGCTGATCATCCTGAGTACGCCAAGATTAGCCAAGGTGATGTAGTGATTGTAGCGGACTGTTCTAGAGCAGTGGCTTTTATGGTCACCAACCACCCTACAGCAGGCGATAGTGGT
>Ga0233427_10002671_pt1 | contig 16454 bp, 23 predicted proteins | sample SI_118_April2016_5_FD_179885 | JGI IMG/M metagenome (GOLD analysis project Ga0233427, IMG submission 179885) | Seawater microbial communities from Saanich Inlet, British Columbia, Canada - SI_118_April2016_100_MG | ecosystem: Environmental > Aquatic > Marine > Inlet | place: Canada: British...
TGAAAATGCAATTCCAAAAGATTTGCTGTCCAAAGGTGAGCAGCAGATGTTTGCAACTGGCGTACTGCTTGCCTTGGCTAAAACTTCAGGCAAACCACTGCCTTTCATGATTGATACGCCTCTTGCCAGACTAGATGTAAGTCACAGGGATAACATGATTGAGAAGTTCTTTCCATATGCCTCTCATCAGGTAGTGATTTTCTCTACTGATTCTGAAATCAGTCAGGATTACTATCAGCAATTACTTCCATACCTTTCACGCTCATATGCCATGGAATATCTTCCTGGCAAGGGCAAAACAAAGCAGCATCTGGGATATTTCTGGAATGACAAGGGAGAGCGAATAATTGCAGTTTAGCCGATACAAATTCAGTTCTAGAACCCAGAGTTTGTATGGTATGCTAAAAAGTAGAACAGGATTAACTGCTAATATTTTAGCAAGACATGCATTTTGTCTATCTCTAAAGGACCAATCAATTCCAAACCCTGATGAGTTTGATGAGAATGGTTCTGAGATACTTCCAAGTGTTTTGTTTGGAGAGCATGAAAACATCTACATGGCATTAATGCTTGACAGATTAAAAAAAGACAAGTTGGATCCTAAACTGTATTTGCATAAAATGACCAGGGCACATTTGAACAGAGGTGCTGCAATACTGTTTCCAAGAATTCATGAGCTAACTGACTTTATTGATATAATAAAACAAGAAAGAAAATGAGTGAAATTAAACTTCCAATTTATTTGGACCATCATGCAACAACTCCCTTAGACAAAAGAGTCCTAGATGAAATGATGCCATATTTTACAGAAAAGTTTGGAAATGCATCAAGCTTGGACCACCCGTTTGGATATGACGCATCAGTTGCAGTAGAAGATTCAAGAGAAAAAATTGCAAATGCAATTGGAGCAAGACATGATGAGATTGTATTTACATCAGGAGCTACAGAGTCTGACAACATTGCACTACTTGGTACGATGCAAAAATATGCAGACAGAGGAAATCATTTGATAACATGTGTTACAGAACACAAGGCAATTTTGGATACTGCCAAACATCTAGAGAGCTTGGGAAAAAAAGTAACCTATCTGTCAGTAAATGAATTTGGCGAGATTAATTTGAAAGAATTGGAAGATGCGATTACTGATGATACTGTGATGATTAGTATTATGATGGCAAACAATGAGATTGGAACCATACAAGATGTTAAAGCAATTGGGGAAATTGCACACAGACATGATGTAATTTTTCACACTGATGCAGCACAAGCTGTCGGCCACATTCCAGTAAATGTAGAGGAGATGAGCATTGATTTGATGTCGTTTTCAGCCCACAAGATGTACGGCCCAAAGGGAATCGGCGCACTGTATGTGAGGGGCGTAAAGCCTCGAGTAAAGCCTGACGGGCTGTTTTACGGGGGAGGACAGGAGCGAAACATCCGCTCAGGTACCCTGAACGTTCCTGGAATCGTGGGATTTGGGAAGGCTGTCGAGATTTCACAAAAGGAGATGGATTCAGAAAATAAAAAATTCAAAGAATGGACTGACATGATGCTTGAGGAGTTTGAGAAAATTGGGGGAGTGCTAAACGGACATCGGAGTAACAGACTGTCCCACAACCTTAACGTGTATTTTCCAGGAATAGAGGGCAAGTCAATTATCAACTCTGTCTCAAAGGAGATTGCAATCTCTGCAGGTTCTGCATGTACGACACAAAACGTTGAACCCTCTCATGTATTGTTGGCGTTGGGACTGGACGAGGACACGACACACTATGCGATACGAATCGGAATTGGAAGGTTCAACACGATTGATGAGATTCAAAAAGCACAAGACATGATTTGTTCTGCTGTTAAATCCATATCCAAAATTAATGCTTAAACTCTTAAATAATTTTTAATTTAATCAAAATATTCATGTCTGATGATCATTGCTATCTTCAAAATTTTTTTAAAGGTCTAACTGTAAAAATTAACTCAAAAAATAATGAGATTGTTGAAGGAAAGGTAGCAAAAATAATTACTACGATAAATTACGATCCTTACGGAATTTTTGTTATACTCGAAACAGGAGAAGAAGGAAATACCATTGAAATTATTCAAACTGACAATGAAAAAAAATACAATAAATTAATTTCTAATTTTAATTATGATTTAAATCAAGATGAGACTGCTGCTGTGGAATTCAAAGAAACATGGGCTTATCCTGTAAACCCTGAAATGAAATTATCTGAAATAACAAAATCGGATAAAAAGCAGATTCGTTTCTATGTTGCTAAAACTATTGCAGCATTTGCAAATTCTGATGGGGGTACTTTGTATGTGGGAATACAAGATAGAACTAAAAATATTATGGGATTGAGTAGGGATTTTAAATTATTAGATGAAGGTAAACAAGATTCTGATGGTTTGGGCATTAATATGAAAAGTGTTTTAGAAGATTTTTTTCAACGAGGATCACAAATTTGGGAATGTGTATCTGTTGAATTCATTAAAATAAATGAAAAAGATGTTTGTGTAATTGGTGTTAAAAAATCAAAATTTGCATTTGTTTTAAAATTTAAGGGAGATCTGTATTTTTATGTAAGAACAAATGATTCGTCTAGTCCTAAACCTGATTTGAATTCCTTTTTAGATTATTGGACTAGGCATATTTTGGATGATTCACTATAATTTTGGTGTCAAGATAGCAATTAATTGTGCAACTCTTTTGCTAGATATTTCACTTTGATCCGCTTCCAACAAATTAACTTGAGAATCTAGGAGTGGTTTCTTTGATGCTTCTGTTTCACCTGGTGAACCTGCATTTGCCTTTCCAGTTGATGGATAAACTGATGGTTTTGCCATCATCTCAGTAGTATGTTCTTCTACAAGCCACTTACAATATGGGTGTCTTTTACTAATTGCTTCATAAATTTTTGTAGTTGTTAATTTCAATGAGGATGGTGTGGCCGATGCAGCTTGGTTTTTTTCTGTTTCTAATGGCGCAAAATTAATGATACTTTGAATTTCTGTTTTTCCCCTTAGTCCATTATTTACAAAGCTAGAGCTATCTGGAATCAAGTGATCTATGTTGTAATAATTGGTTGCACTTTTGTATATCAATGGTTTGAATTGACTTCTTCCACTTTGTATAGCTCTGTTAGGCAATAGACATGCATTAAAAATAATTTTAGCATCTGCTTTCTTTGATTTTAAAATCATTGATTTTAACCACGTTGCATTGACATCCAAATCAATATCCCCTGATCCAGTGGGGTTCAGTTCTGCAGAAAGTTCATCCATAGTTTGTATTTCACTTCTAAGAACTTTGTGTAGAATTTTTTCTGTTTTTCCAATATTTCCGTCTAAAACTTTTCTCATTACTGCTCTGTAGAATTTTTTTAAATCCTGCTGTGTATCCAATTCCCCTCCAAGAAAATCAGGTAATTCCGAAAGAAGTTCGGGATACAGTGCTTCTATATCTTCCAATTCTTCTATTTCATCTTTGGTCTCTTGTATTTCCTCAGGATTTGGAGACTGTGTTTCTAATAAATCCATTAATTTTTTTTGTAGTGACACTACTTTTTGATGATTGTTAATAACTTCTTGAATCAGTTCTTGTGCTTTAGCCTTGCTTACAACAAAATCTTCATCAGAAATTGCACCTGTTGTGATTCTAGTTCTTAAGTCTGCTTCAGTAATTTTTAGTTCTTCTGCCTTAAACTCTATTTTTTTATTTTCAATATGTGAATCCCTTATTGCTAAGTACTGCAGATAATGGTTTTTGTAATAAAACATTGTCAACATCAAATATGGCAATTTGTATGGAAATATTTCTGCTAAATATGGCCAAGCATACTCTGGTTTAGTTCCTTCAACATTGGTAATTTTTGGAAGTTCTGCAACTCTGATATGGTATGCAAAAAATTCATCAAAATCCTTTTTTTCAATTTTGTCCCAATTTGGGAAAATATATGATGGAAGGGACCCCCTTATTGTTTGTCCTGACTGTGCTGTCCCTAACTGTGCAGTCTCTTTTTCTTTATACATGATATTGTACATGTTAATTCCTAAATCTGTAAAGTATCTGTTGCCTCTTTCTTTTTGTAAAGTTTCAGTAAAATCATTTTCTATTTCATCTAGTATGTCCCCTTCCATTCCTTTTTCTTCTAAATGCCCTAAAATTTTTGCTCTCAACAAATCAATTGGAGTTAGTACTTCTCCTGTAGAATTTATTGAGAAAAATGTTCTGATCAATTCTATTTCTGGTCCAAATCCAGAATATGGATCAACTGCCACTTGTCTAATTAAAAATGTAATAACTAATGCATCTGCAAATTTTTTTGCATCTTTATCTAATTGCTCAATTACATATTTTCTAACCTCGTTGTAAAGTGATGTGTAGCTAACTCTAACTCCTCTTTTGCCTAAATTTAAAAGTCTTTTATGATTCCACTCAACTACTGCATAATTATTTTTTAGCGTATCGCTAATTTGTTTAAAATGTTCTTTATCAAGTTCTCTACTTGCACTGGGAGATAGAACTAGATCATATAATGCATGTATTAATGCAGTCCCTGCTGAAAACCTTTGTAGGCCATCAATCAATTTGTACGGGTCTGATTTTCTGTCTTGTTCAGCCATTATGACTGTTCCAAACATACTAGACTCGGAATTTACTAACGCATCAATTTTTGATGTATCCCAAACAAGTTTTCTTTGCCATGCTGGAATTATAATGTCCTGAGGCCCTGAAGTCCCTGTAATTCTTGGTGCTAAATTCTGTAATGCTTCAGTATAATCCTCTCTGGTAATTTTTGGGTCTGATGCCTCATCAATAATGCAATAACTTGTAACATATGCCAGAAAAACTGGACATCCTCCTTTTCTACTAATTGTTTCGTTGGTTGTAGACAATGTAACTAACGTATTATTCAAGTATAAAAGATTATTTGAAAAATTATTTTTTTATTTTGTAATTAAAAAATTAATTCTTATCTACCTGAATTGATTAGTTTATGATATCATATGACATCTTTAACATTCTACGGCGGAATAAACGAGGTTGGGGGAAACAAGATCCTTCTCCAGGACAAGGACACAAAAATTTTCCTGGACTTTGGAAAAAGTTATGGTTTGGAAGGAAAGTATCTAGAAGGATTTGTACAGCCAAGAAAGTCCAACGGACTGGGGGACTATATTGACTTGGGATTTCTCCCAGACATTGACGGATTGTACCGAAATGATTTGGTAGCCCAGCAAGGATATTCAGAAAAAGAGGCTGATTTTCAGGGCGTCTTAATCTCACATGCACATTCAGACCACGTAGATTATGCCACATTTTTGCACAAAGACATTCCACTATACATGGGTAACACCACTAAAGGAATTTTGCAAGCTCTCTTTGAGATTCAGGGTAGGCGAGACAGGGAGGTTTTGGATTACAAGGAACTTGGAGCGAGGCGAAATACTCCTCCAATTCAAAGAGATATTCAAGAATTTAGTTCTGGAAAAAAATTCAAAATAGATTCATTAGAAATTTTACCAATCCATGTTGACCATTCCATTCCAGGTGCATACGGATTCATCATCTACACATCATCAGGACCAGTTGTATACACTGGTGATTTGAGATTGCATGGAAACAAACCACAAATGACTAGAGAGTTTATTGATACTGCAAAAAAAGAAAAACCAATTGCATTAATTGCTGAAGGAACTCACATCACTGATTCTCCAAAGGATGAAAGTGAGTCTAAAGTTTTTGAGGAGGGATTGGAATGTGTTTCAAGAACCAAAGAATTTGTTTTTGCAGATTTTAACTTTAGGGATGTGGACAGGGTTAGAACATTTTATGAAATTGCAAAGAGAACGAATCGTAAATTTGTAATCAATATAAAAAATGCCCCGTTTTTGAAATATTTCCATCAGCATCCTGAACTTGGAATCCCAAACTATGATGATCCTGATGTAATTTTATGTAAAATACGTTTGTACAGTGGAACTTTTATAGATTCAGACTATTCTGGATTTGCTGATTATGTTAATTTACCAAACACAAAAACAACAAAACAGATAGGAGAAAACCCAGAAAAATATCTATGTGCCATGGGATTTTACAATTTCCCACAGTTCATTGACATGAACATTAAAAGTGGAACATACATTCATTCTGCATCTGAACCCTGGAGTGAGGAGCAACTGTTCAGCGAAGAAAGACGAAATAACTGGATTGAGCATTTTGGATTAAAGTCTGAGCAGATTCACTGCTCTGGGCATGCATCCAGGGCTGACCTGTTTCATATTGTCAAGGAGATTGATGCAAATGTTTTGTATCCTGTGCATTCTGGTTCTCCTAAGGAATATGATGGAGTAGTTGAAAATATTGTATATCCAGAATATGCAAAATGTTATGAACTTTAACAAACATACAATTCCATGACTGCTGATGAATCTCTGCCAACATATGATTTTGAAATCCCATTGGAAATTAAAAATTTAGAAAAAAAAGCACAAATTTCAGAACTGTGGGAAACTGCCAAAAATGCATTTGCAACTAATGATGTGGAAAAAATTCGTTCCAGTCTAACTCAGATTACAGAACTTGATGATTCACTTTATGGTGTGTGGTATAATTTGGGAATTGCTAAAAATTTTGGTGCTAGTGGATTTTATGTCACCTCTTTTGAAAATGTAATTAAATTAAAACCTGATCATATTAATTCATGGAAATTCAAAGTACGTTATCATGAATTAGCACAAAACATGCCATATGGTGATGATAATTATGATTTAATTATGCACATTGATAATCAATCTACTGCAGCAGATATAATTTATGAAATTGAAATGATAAATAAATTTAAAAAATTAAAATTTTCTCAATTTGATGATAAACAACTCACCTCTTTTCAAGTGGATATGGAAACTAATCAACCCCAATCTTCTGATGGTGCAAATATTTTGAATCTTAGTTTGTGTTGTTTAAAATATTCCCTGTATGATGAGGCCATTAAATTATTGGAAACTCACTGGTATGCCGAAACTACTTTGTATTTGTATTTTTTAGGAATCGCATATAGACTATCTGGTAATTTTGAAAAAGCTCTAGAACAATTTGATAAAATTTTAAATTTGGAGCCTGAAAATGTTTATGCTTTATTACAAAAAGGATTAATTTTATACAAAAATGAAGCAAGTATGGATGAAATCACAGAAATAATTGTAAGAAATATTTTTAAAAAAAATTTTCAAGACGAGATGGATAAATTGGTAAAAGGTAACAAATTCAAACTTATAAAAACAACAATTGTTAGATCCGAACCTAATTCTGTTTTTTTTGAAATTTGTTTAAATGATTCTAACACAGGTTTCCCAAGTAATCCCTTTGAATTATCATTAGACATGATTTTGCATGAGGAATCAGAGGGTCACCCTGAAATATCACGACGTTTTAATAAAGAAATAATTGTACAACTAAATTTAGATACTGAAAGATTATACAATTATAATCAAAACGAACCCCGAATTGGCTTAACTTGGAATCACATGTATTATGATTTTGAAATTTAATTGTAATACATGATCCATTTTATATTCCTAAAAAATAATATTAAATAATGAAATCTAGTTTTGTATCTGATTGTGTTGAAAATCAAACTATTACGGAACTTTTTGTAGTAAGTTCCAAAAGTTCAGTTACAAAATATAAAAATAAACCTGGATTTTGGTTTGGTTTGTCTTTATCTGATAAAACAGGTACTATGAATGCAAAATTTTGGGGAAAGGAAAATGATGATGATATTGAGATTCAGAAATTTTTTGCTTCGTTTTCTATAGGTGATATTGTTAGAGTATCTGGAAGAATATCCTCTTATCAAAACAACCTTGATCTAAATATTGATGAAAAAGTGGGAAATGTCCTTAAAAAAGTGGAAGACGGTGAATATGATTTAGAAGATTTTATGAAAAAATCATCCAGAGACATTCCTCAAATGATTGCAGAGTTGCATCAAATTGTATCTGAAATTAATAATGAACATATCAAAAAATTACTTGAATCATTTACTAACGATGATGACTTTATGAAAAAAAAATATTCTCAAGCCCCTGCAGGAAAAATGTGGCATCATAATTTTGTAGGTGGATTGCTTGAACATGTCCTTAGTTTGATTTCAATGTCTAAAACAATCCAACAATCTCATCCTGAATTGAATTTGGATTTACTGATTGCCACATGTATTTTACACGATATTGGCAAAGTTGTAGAGTATAAGATAACGACTACCATTGAAATTACTACTGAAGGCAAATTGTTTAATCATCTAAGTATTGGATACTTTATGGTTGCACAAAGAATTTCTGAAATGTCTGATTTTCCAGAAGATTTGAGATTAAGAATATTGCACATGATTCTTAGCCATCATCGTGAGAAAAAACAGGGGTCTCCTGTCGTACCTATGTTTCCAGAAGCAGTTGCATTTGCATTAATTGATGATGCAGATGCACAATCACAACACATGATTCAAGTTGTTGAAGACAGTAAGGAAGATTGGGAATATGAGCGCTTAGGAAACAAATGGAATTGGACGAAACCTATGGATGACAATCAATAGTTTTTTGATCTCTTTAACAATTCATGTTTCAGGGTGGTTACTTTTCAGAAAGCTGATAAGGTTCTAAAACAGAATGTATAACTTCTACAAATTCCTCTAAACGTTCTAATGGGAAATCTGAAATTACATCTAATTCTTTTACTGAAAAACTTATTGTTCCCCAGACATATGGACCAGCATCAATTTCAATTTGGTTATATTGTTGTAAACCTAACTCAGCGGCTTTAGATTTTATTTCTGTTATAATGTTGTCCACGAAAGAAGTTGGTTTAAATCCAGCCTCGATCATGAGAGACCCTTGACGTTTTTCAGTGAATTTGATATGTTTACTTTCTTTTCCATTATAATCCACATATTTGTCAGATGACAAAAAACCTTCACTCTCTTGTTTTTCTGAGTTGTCCAAGTCATACATCCGAATATTAAACTTAAAATCCGAATATTTTGTTGCTAAAGTTCCAATATATTTTTGAAAATCAACAAAATTCATTTTATATTATGATAAAGTAACTCATTATTAAATAATATTTTCTAAATTTATTTTTTCTTCCAAATGAATTGGAGTGTCATAGTTTGTTGTGTGGATTTCTATCATTTTACCATTCTCCAGTATCTCTCCAGTCGTTTTCATTTGACTTTTGTTGATTTTTTGTTGCTCCATCATTCAAGTTGTATATGATGGCATAAGTTGCACCTGATGGTGCGGGAATTATAATATGAATACATAGATGCTCATCGTCTAGTTTTTTTCTAAATTCTTTTAGTTGTTCGTCGTATTGATTCCATTCATCTTCATCTTCGGGTTCCTCCACCTCATCACCAAGTGAGAACTCAACCCCTTCATCCATACCTACGTATACTAAATGATCACATTTGACAACTGAGCCCTTGGCATCTGTTGTTTGTGTACCGCATATCATGCAGTAAATTGGAGTGTCATAGTTTATTGTGTCGATTTCTATCATTGTTGTTGCTCCATTCTTCTTTCAACGGCTTTAATTGTAGGGCTCCAGACGGTCCAGTAGTGACAACTATCGCCATTGAAATAGGATTTTTCTTTGGAAAGATCTCCTAAATTGTACACTACAAAATATCTTCCCGATGGAGATGCAGACGATGGAATGTTTAAGATCACATGTTCGTCGTCAACTTGCTCTTGAAGTATTTGTAGAAAGTCACCTCCTATTTCAGACAAATTATCAAAAAATTTACAATACATCTCTTTAGCATCAGTTACATCCCAAATTAGCACCCCAGTTCCCGAATATATCAAATGTGGACAGATTGTGATTGAGTCTTTATTTTTAATGTACTTTAACACGTGACTATCATGTGATTCTTTACCATATTCACATTCACATTTGTCTGTGCAAGATGGATTATGCATCAATATTGAATCCGTTGCCAGATTGTGTTCTAATTTGATGAACTTAGAAACAGATGATATTGTTTGTATGCCGCATTTGATGCAGTGTATCGGTGAGTCGTATTTCTCAATTCTAATCTCTATCATTTCTGATTCTCCTTATTTGATTAAAATTGCCTTCGTTAATTCTGAAATCTTTTCTGGGTTCGGAATATTCGTCATTGTCAAACTCATCTGACAAGGGAACCCATGCAATTTCAATTCCCTGTATCGTGTCAGAAATTGGGCCTGGCATTGTTTTGATGCTGTTGTAAAAATTTTGATACATCGTCTTGTTTGTAAAGATCAGCAATTTTCTTTCTGAATCAATTGATCTGAGAACAAGTATTGCAGATAATATACACTGAAACTTTCTAGAATTTATTTTATCATCACATGTGCTGCATGGATTAACAATCTTTGCAGCGATTTCGTCATCTTCTGACATTAAATCAACAGTAAAAAATTGGTCCCCTACTAAGATTCTACATGTTTTGAACTCTTTTTTAAATTCAGATTTGAGGATATGTGCTATTATGGTTTTACGTATTTGATTTCTTTCTTGCTGGGTCTCTCTGTTCTGAAAAATTGAATTACTATCTTTTTTCATTATTGTTCTCCCTACTACAGTCCTCACAATTACATGGAGAAGAATAAAGTCTATCCAAAGAGTCATCTAATGATTTTATTGCATTGAGTAATGTTTGAGATAAATCCCTTCTATCGTGATACTCTGAAGATTTATTTTTGAAATCTTTGAGTAAACCTTGAATCAATTTTTTCATCTCTATGATTCCATCTGTTCTGTCAAAAGTAATCTCCAATTCGTCTGATGTGTCACAATGCACGCAGTGAGATTGATCTCGAACCCAGTCTATCCTGTTGCAAATTTTTTGATTCTGATCAAAAGACAACATTGTGATTCGAATTGCCTTTTCAGGTGTTGTCTCCATATCCTTTTCATCCGTGTAGTGGAATCTACTATTCACTTTAGTCATAATTTGCCTCCTGTGATTGGAAATGTAGGATCACAATGTATGCAGGAGTGGTTTCTATTGGCAACTTCCAGATAGCAGTGATTGCAAATTCCTTTGATTGGACTAAACAAATCATTGTTTTTTTCTAGGTCTAGTCCGCATTGTGTGCAGGATAGACGTGATATGCCATCTAGTGAAAAACTAGGCTCATCCAGTTCCAACTTGAAACAATCATTACACATGCTGTCTTCTAATTGAGATGATGGATCAATTACCCCATTGCCCCACATCAAAGCAGTATCTTTTAAAATTTCTCCATCAAGTTCCTTCTTGAAACAAGAATGGCAGATGAAATCTTTAGTGTCGTTCTCTACTCTTTTTTTAATACTTGGTATAAAATTAAAGTTTAATTCACTGATGATTTTATTCATTGTAAACCTCTCTCCATTTCATATGTATTTTTAATTTCAACTGACTTTGTTCTTTTCTGAAATTAATTTTTTCTGTCATGCCTTCTCCCATTTTGATTTGTCATAGAATCCAATTTTGTCTAACTCGGAATCTATCGTATTATGTTGGCTTAACAATTCCTCTAATTTTACTTTGAGAGTATTGCTATTCCATTGTGTTTTTTCGACCAAAATCTTTAGAGTATGGATAATTTCGAAACTTATCTTTATTTCCTCATCCATCAACTGCTCCATTTGTCTAGACAACTATTTTTTCCTCCTTTTTTTAGAAACTTCAAGGGAAGTAATCATCATACTATTTGATGAAAACTCTTCTTCAATTTGCATTTCAAAGCACTCGATGCAATTGTAATCTAATACATCTGCCAGGTCCTCTTCCTTTTTCCCCAAAAACATCTTACAGTTGTTGCATTTGGTATAGTTGGGAATAACCTCTACTAGTGATGGTGTCTCTATCTGAAATCCTCTTGTAATGACGAGTTTACCTGGTACTTGTCTACCTATGTGGTCATTTGTTAGGAGATTTTTTCCTGGTCTTTTTGGAGATTTGTTTGACCTCTTCTTTTTCTTGATTGAACTCATTTTTGTAACCCTCCTTTCTTTGAATCAAAATCATAATCTTCCATTACTTTTTGATTGGTGTTTTCTTCATGATTTCCCATGTGCTTAATCAAAGAGATCACTAAGCCTCTTTCTGTTTGATGCTCTCTTACTATTTCGTAACCCTGACTAATTGATCTATTCAAGTAGTCCTGATCTTTTTTAATCCTTTTTGATTCAAACGTGATCCATACAAATCTGAATATTGAATCATTATTCAGACCGTCGTTTCTATGTTTTTTATTCATGTTAATTTTAACGGGCTAAGAGGTTATAAACTTATGGTTTCCAGCACAAAAGTAACAAAAATCATGGAATAGCCAGTCAAAAGTTAAATATTTAAATTTGTATATAACGGACTCAATATATGGATGAAAACGACCAATCTCATTTTAAATTACGTTCTGGTTCTATGCTCAACGTCTTTTTAGAATCTAACCTACTAGAGCAAATAAAAAAAATTCAAAAAAATCAAAACTTGAAAGATGAACGCGATGTAGTTATCCGTGCAATTGAGCATTATTATAAAAAAATTATTTTTGATGTTTCAAAACAGCAAGACAGATTTGATGATGAATTTTCTAGAACTGTTTTTGATGGAAAACTTGATCTTGAAAAACTTGAAAAAATTCTTGAAGCAATTCAATCTGAAAATCTAATAAAAAAACTACCACAACATAAAATTTACAATATGACTGGTGCTGGAATGATACATCGTTTTCAAAATAAAATTTTACCAGTAAAGTTTTCTTTGATGTGCCTTTCGAAATTAATATTGGAACAAAACAGCCCATGGGTTGATTTGAATGAATTTAAAAATTATACATTAGAATCTGCAAAAATATTTATAAAAAAATTTGATTCTTCTTTAATTCAAGAGAAGTTCAAAGTAAAAACAGGTTTTCCAATTATAAAAGTAAAAGAGTTCAAATCTGATGATGACTCATATCTATTGTTAGCCAGATCAGCTAAAAGATTTACAGAAGAATTTGTTGGAAGAAAATTACAAAAGCATGAAGGTGTACAATTGGGTGGAGCTTGCTTTGAATTAGGTTTGATCAAAGCTAAAATTTCAGATAGTGAAAATGAAAAAAGTCCTGGTAACATTTATGTTACATTAAGTGAAAGTGGCCAAGAGTTTGTATCTTACAAAAACCAACTAATTGATTTTGTTTACAAAAATATACAAAATGAACCATCTTCAATTTTCTCACAACAAGAAAGACAATTTTATTTGAAAAAAATTCTTCCAAAATTTAATTTTGAAAATAAATTTGTAAAATATTTGATGACGAAAGAGGAAATTCATCATTCCAGTGAAATCAAAGAGTGGTTTAAAAAAGAGTTTGATACTTTTTGTAAATTAGAGTTTCCTGATGAGCATATTGTCTTGCAAGCAAATACAATCCGAATACATTCCAATACCATAATGAGTAGACTAATGGAATTTGAGATATTTACTAAAGATCCTAAATCCAAGAGCGGACCTTACACTAGAATGAAAAATACGGAAGATTTGCTATAAAAATGGGAGGCGTAAAATGAGTAAAACCTCTGAAACCATGCATTTTGCATATGGTTCAAACCTCTCTTTTTCACAAATGAATAAAAGATGTCCAGATAATATCCGACTAAATGTTGGCAGATTAAACGGATACAGATGGATTATCTCCAATCGTGGATATGCAAACGTAATAAAATCTGAAAATGATTTTGTTTTGGGAAGAATATACAAAATAAGTAAACGTGATGAGGCCCGTCTAGACAACTCTGAAGGTGTTAAGTTAATTAATTCTGGATATGACAAAAAAATACTTTCAATAATTGTTGATGGTGTATCTTGTGATTGCCTTGTGTATATTGACCCAATTACACAAGAAGGCCCTCCAAAAAATGAATACATCAACAGAATCAATTTGGGTATTACAGACTCTGAATTCCCAACTGAATACATTGAAAAATATATTCGACCAAAAATTCCTTTGAGTAAATAATAATTTAATATGAAAGATTACAAATTTTAATTTATGTCTCAGGATATGCCGTTCTAATGCAATCATAACATTCTTGCCAAGGATTATTTTTTTCTAATGTTTTTTTACATCTAGGGCATTTCATACTATTTTGATTAAGAAAAAATATTTAAACAATTTTACTATTTCATTTCTTCTGCAGTTTCTTCACTGTAGTAATATCTGCCAGAATTTTCTTCATTTGTGTTGTTGACTGCATTGTTGCTAATTGATTCTTTAATATCTGCCCATACATACAAAACAATTAAAAATATTCCCAATCCTGTTCCAATTCCACTGCATGCCAAAAGTATCCCAAGGTACAGCCAAAATTTACTCATCATAATATTTTTTTGAAATTTTTTTAAAATAAAATAAAAAAATTATTGGACCCCCTTGGTTGTTATCCCTTTTTGGGGGGCATACAAAACAGATGCTTGTACGGCTTTTTTGAGTAGTTTCTCAATGCTATCATCAGCTGATTTGAGCTGTACTGAAACATACTCATCTGAATCTATTTTGGTACTTCTTTTCACAATGAATACTTCTCTCACTTGAGAATCTGTTCCATTGTTTTGTGGTTCTTCACTCATAGATAATTTAGAGAATTACGAAAATAATAATAATAAGTACATAGTATGTATACCGTACATACTATGGAATCTATGCTTAATTTACGCGTACATATTGCCCCAGTTGGCTTTGAAATTGACCGTATTGTGGTTCCAGCAGTTAAAATGAAAGCAGATTTGGTGTATTTGGTTGCAGATGAACATGTGGCCACAGATAAATCTACAAAATTTCAAACTGAAATTATAAAACAACTCAAAAAGAAAAAAATTGATACCAAAGTAGTACATGCAAATAGATTACAGCTCTTTGATATTATTCGTGTAGTCAAAGAAATAATTTTAGAACATCGAGCTGATGAATTTTATGTAAACGTTGCAAGTGGTTCTAAAATTCATGCAATTGGATGTATGATGGCATGTATGGTATTTGATGATAGAAAAAATATTCATCCATTTTATCCACAAGCAAAAGAATATCCTGCATACAAAGGCAATGAACAGCAAACTTATGGTGTTGAGGAAATTTATGGACTGCCTACATATCAATTGCTTACACCAAACAAAGATCTAATTGAAGTTTTGAAAATCATTAAAGAAAATGGTGGACGAATTCAGAAAAAAGTTCTTGCTGAAATTGCAGAACAACGTAAAATACTAAACATTAATGCACGTGAGGAAAATCATAGTCAAGCTAGATTTGCAAGTTTAGATAAAAAATTAATTCAACCATTAATGCATACTTGGAATTTTATTGAAGAAGAAAAAATAGGAAAAAATAGATGGATTTCTTTTACCGATGATGGTAAGAATGCATCTGAATTTTTATTTTAGTTAAAAAATTTACAAAAATTCACTTTTTTTGCAACCAACACATAATGCTTTTTGGTCTATTCTCATTACTGCAAAGTGGTTACATTCAATGCATTTTCTTTGGACCATCCAATCTGGTCCTTGATCAAACATGTTCATAATATCTATAGTCTTTTTTAGTAAATATCTAACAAGGTTATAGTATGATTACCATCCATACTGTTATAATTTTTTTTATTCCTATTTTTAACTAATTTAGTTATATTTCCGATAGTATGTACAGTATGCTTACTGTGAACTTGATACCTAATAACTTTCAGCAAACATAATGATTATTGAAATCCATTACACTATTGTACAAAAGCCATCAAGTGGGTGAAAAGCCCACACCCTCTGCTTTTTTTCCACGAATAGTACGTGAGTTTGAGGATGAAGACGAACCAATGATTTATGGAGATAAATCTTGACTGTTCTTTTTCGAATTAAAAATCTATCAAATGAGGATAGTCTTTCATCTACATTTTCTAATCTAAAAGAAAAATTAGATGAATATGAAAATTTGGAGGAATCTACATGAAATCATTAGATTTGGAACATTTAGAAGCTCAATTTGGGTTGATGATTCGTGAAAAGAATAATCCTGACAACTATGCATTAATTCGATTCGAAGATCTAGACAAACTAATAGAATATTACAGTTCCTTCAAAAAGAAATTCAAACAAAATTCCAATAAAACAGACTGGAGAAAGACTGGAGAATGGTAAAATGATTTCAGATAACTGTACGTTGTGTGATTTAATGAATATTTTACAATGGTACGAATCCTCTCCTAATAATATTCAAAAATCTGAACAACACAAAAGAACAAAAGTAAAGATCGAAGGATTACATGCAATACATGAGGATTCCTCAGAAGTACTAATTGCTAATTTGGCTGAGGAAGTTGAATCAAAATACAATGACGTAAACTATTCAGATTTACAAAAAGCACATTCTTTGATGGTCAATAGAAC
>Ga0233427_10002673_pt1 | contig 16445 bp, 13 predicted proteins | sample SI_118_April2016_5_FD_179885 | JGI IMG/M metagenome (GOLD analysis project Ga0233427, IMG submission 179885) | Seawater microbial communities from Saanich Inlet, British Columbia, Canada - SI_118_April2016_100_MG | ecosystem: Environmental > Aquatic > Marine > Inlet | place: Canada: British...
TAGCAGATCGAGTATAGCTTATTTATTAAGTGGAAAAAAATCCATTTATAATGACAAATTAATTGTTAATCTAGTAAATACTATAATTATCATAACTATTTTTTTATTTTTTTTATTATTCGATGTTCTAAATCCCTTTTTAAGAATTTGGATTTCGCAAAATATTTTTTTAAATGAGCTCTTAATAATATTAATTATTCTAATTATGATTTTAAGAATTTATATATCATCGATTCAATCCTTACTTTTTAGCAAAGGAAATATTAAGTTTGTAAATAATATACAAATTGCACATTCGATAATTTTAGTTCCATTAATAATAACATTTTCTTTTATATACAATCTTGAGGGATTACTTATGACTTATTTTATTATAAATCTAATATTTGTTGCCCCTATTTGTACAAATAAAATATTTCAAACATTAAAAAATAAAAATATTAATCTAATTAAGGAATATAGGGATTGTATGAAAATTATTCTAGGGTTAACTATAACAATAATTACTTATAAATATTTATTTGAACAAATGTCAATTAATATAGATACATGGGTAAGTTTGTTTTTTATATGTATTATAAAGGTCTCAATATTTATTCTTTTTTTAATTTTTATTAAAAAGGATGTAAGAATTTTTCTACTAAATAAATTTTTTATTAATAAAAGAAAATATAAATGAGTTTTCTAATATTTTTATTTTTAAGCAGTTTTACAATTTTTTTAGACTTTTATTTTTTTATACCAATGTTAACATTAGCTAATTTAAGTTTATTAGTTGTTCTATTTTATTTTTTAATAAATCGAAAAAAAATATTTTTTTTCTTAAAGCAAAATAACTTTGATTTTAGTTTGTTAAAATATTCATTTTTATTTGTTCTTTACATTTTTTACATAAACTTAACAAACAATTCAGACATTTGGTTTTCAATTAAGTCTATAATTATTCAGTCTTCGATTATATTGTGTCTCCCAACAGTATTATACATATCTTCAAAAAAAAAATTCGATTTGATAAATACTTATTATATTATTTTTTTTATCCATTTTATTTTTGTTTTACTTCAAGTATTTGGAACTGATATAACGTTAAAAGATCTAATTCCTTCAAATCCTATTATAGGTGTTCAAGAAATTTATTCAGGTCCAAAAGAAATTATAAGAACCTCAGGGGCAATTTCAAATCCAATAACACTAGCACACCAGACAATATTTTTTCTTTGTTTTACTTTTTTTATTTTTCAAAAACAAAAAAATTTAAAAAATTTTTTTTTATTATTAATGGCATTTACAATACTAATCTCCACACAAGCCAGAGGAGCTATATTTTCTTTAGTTCCAATTCTTATTTTAACATATTTAGTATTTATAAAATTTGAAATTATAAAACTTTTTTTATTAACATTTTTGATTTTAAGTGGTGTTATTTTTTTTAAAAACTATTCATTTCTTATAGCTGAATATTTTCCTTATGCTTTTAAAGATATTTCTCTAGCTGATACTCATAGATTCTGGACAAATTATTATATTTCTGTTGGAGTATTGAATGAATCACCACTAACAGGTATAGCACCTGAAGAAGCATGGGATCTATTTGATAACTATGCAAATAATAGTTATGATCCATATACATTTGAATTTAGAGAAACTACACCAACACATCACAATCAAATATTTTATTATCTAAGATATTATGGGCTAATTGGTCTATTTTTTTTTACACTTATATATTATAAAATTTATAAATTAATAAAATCTAATAAAGAGGAAATAACTAAGTTAATTATTGGATCTATTATCTTATTAGATTTATTTTTCTCTTTAACTCATAATAATAAAATTTTTTCTGCCATATTATGGATTTATTTGTCATTTCTCTTTAATAAAAATAATAAATTAATAAATGAAAATTAAAGTACTTCTAGTTGGAAGCATGACTAATAATAATGTTTATGAAAAACCTCTTGAAAAAGGGTTCATAGCAAATAATTGTATTGTTAAAAATTTTAGATCATTTGATCCATTTAAATTAAATTTGTTTAGCTATCCTAAGCATATTTTTCAAGAAAGATTGAGATTTAGTTTTTTTTTAAAAAAAAAAAATCTTGCGTTAATAAATAAAGTTAAAATATTTAAACCAGAAATAGTTTTTCTTTGGAGAACAACAACAATTTTACCTTGGGCATTAAATGAGATAAAAAAACAAAATCCTAATATTAAAATATATTTATACCATAATGATAATCCATATAATGGATTTATTAATTTTGTGAAATATAGACATTATCTAAATTCAATTAAATATTCAGACATATCATACGTTTATAGACCAAGTGATAAAAAGGATATCTTAAAATATTTACCAAATAAGGTTTGTCTTCTAAAGCCAAATTATATTTCCTACTTACACAAACCAAATATAAAAGATAAAAAAAAAAATGATGTCATTTTTATAGGTCATTATACAAATGACAGAGCTAAATCACTGAATGAATTATACCTAAATAATATAAAATTTGAAATTTATGGAAATGGTTGGTTATCGAGTAAGTATAAAAAATTATGGAAAAATATTAAGATGGGTAAAGGGATTAAAGATAGAAACTATGTAAGAAAAATTTGTAATTCAAAAATAGCTATTAGTTTTTTATCAAAAAAAAATAGAGATGTTTACACTAGACGTTGTTTTGAAATACCAGCATGTAAAACATTATTAATTACACCAAAAACAAATGAAATTCAAAAAATCTTAAAAAATAACAAAGAAGTTGTTTTGTGGAATAATACAAAAGACCTTATAAAAAAAATAAAATTTTTACTTAAAAATGAAAATAATTTAAAGAAAATATCAATAGCAGGATATTTAAAAATTATAAAAGGAAATCATTCAGAAATAGATAGAGCTAAACAAATTTTAACAAGTAAATGTTAAACATTAAATATATAGTCTCGATGATGTAATGAAAATATTATTACTTACAAGTGATATAGATGGACCTGGTGTGGGATTTGATGCGAAATATTCAAAGAAGGTTACTGAAAATCCTGATGATATTTATGTTTTTCATTTTGGTAAAAGAAATGACCTAGAAAAAAAAATATATAGTCTAAATAAAAAAAATATTTTTAATTCTTTTTTAAAATTTAAGAAAATTTATGAGGAGGAAAAAATTGATCTAGCACACATCAGGGGATTTATTGGAATTGATCAATTTATTTGGATTATATTCTTAATCATAATTAGGGCTAAATATATCGTAACCTTAAGCTCACAACTAAATACTTACAATTTGAATAATAAATTATTTTTTAAAAACCCTGATATTAATAATTTAAAAAAAAACAAAAAGAATGATCTCAATATAATTAATAGTATTAAAAATAAAATATATGAAATAATTATTCCAATTATAAAAAAAATTTATTTATTCTGTTTTGGAAATTTTTTTATAAATAAATCAAAAGGAATAATAGTAAATTCAAATTATGAACTTACTTTTGCAAAAAAATATAAAGTTAAAAAAAGAATTATCTATGAACCTTTTTTTGATGAACAAAAAGAAAAAACAAATCATACTGATGACTTTGAGTTTGATAAATCTAAAGTAAATATAGTTTATTGGGGACGTATAGATTATGAGATGAAAGGTTTAGACAGATTGATAGAGTTTGCAAAAAAAATTTTTAATAAAAAGAATTATAACAATGTTAAAATTCACCTAATGGGTCCAAATTATAATTTTGGTTTAGAGAAAATTGAAATGGAAATAAAAAAAAACAATCTATCAGATATAATTCAAATTCACCCAAAGGAAATATGGTCAAAGTCTAATCAGCCATTAAAAAAAGCTGATTACTCCATATTGTTAGCAAAATGGGATGGATCACCAAGATCACTTAGGGAAAGTATTAATTTCAATATTCCAATAATAATTTCAGAAGAGACTAATTTTGAGGATCTGGTCAAATCAACAAATTGTGGAATTGTTCTAAAAAAAAACAATACTAAAGAAATTAATATATTTATAAAAAACTTAATATCAAAAAATTATACAATTATGAATAAACATAAAGAGTCATGTAATGAGGCAAAAAAAATGATTTCAAATGATTATTATAGAAAAACTATATTAAATTTTTATTATGAAATATAAATCTAAATCCTCATATTCTAAAAGTAAATTTTCATTATTAAAAAAAGATAATAAAATTTTTATTAAAAAAAAACCAACCAAAATAGATACCAGAGAATTTGAGTCTATTAATAAACAAAATCAATTTAAAAGATTCAAGATTAAGAATTTTATAATTGACTCTGCAAAAATTGAATTCACAAAAAAGGATGTTATTAAAAAAAAATATTATCTTATAGATTTTTTTCATGGGAAAAATGGAGAAGAAATACTTTCAAATGGTAATAAAGATGAAATTAAAATTTTGGAACTATTTATAAAAAATTATATTATAAACGCTAAAAAATATTCAAAAATTATTCCTAGAAATAAAACATTAATTGTTAAAAAGTATAATCAAATATCCAAACATAATAATTTTAAAAAAATCAAAAATTTTGACATAATTAAAAAGTATTTTTTCTTATTATTAAAAAAAAATATCTTAACTTTTGATAATACTAATTGTCATGGTGATCTAACTTTATCCAATATTATTTTATGTAACAAACAAAAAAAAATTATCTTAATTGATTTTCAAAAAACCTATGAAGACAATTTAATACAAGATTTATCAAAATTATTTCAAGAATTTTATCTCGGCTGGACATCAAGAAATTTTTCTAAAATAAATAAACTTAGATCAGAAATTATTTACAGATCTATTTTAAATGGTGATTTTTGGAAAATGTTTGATAAAAAAATGTTATATTCATTTAAAATTGAATTTATAATGACAATATTAAGAATTATCCCTTATGTTAATAAAAATGACAAAATTACACTTGATTGGATCTATAATAGTTTTATTTTAATAAAAAAATTTAAAATAAAATAATGAAAACTTTGCTTTTACCCGTTGCTGGAAAATCAGCCAGATATCCTGGCATGAGACCAAAATGGCTCCTAACTATGCCTAATGGAAAACTAATGATAGAACAAAGTATAAGCAAGATCGATTGTAGCAAATTTGACAAAATTTATATTATTGCTCTAAAGGAACATTTAGATAAATACGTTATCAAGAAAAAACTTATAGCAAACTTAAAAAAAAATATTTCAAATAAAGTTGAGCTATTTGAACTTAGTAAGGACACAAGCTGTCAAGCAGAAACAATACTTAAGTTTTTAGAGAAAAAAAAAATTAAAACAAGTTTTTTAATTAAAGATTGTGATAACGAATTTGGTATTAACAAAAAAAATTTTGATAAAAAAACTATTGATAATACTGTTTATGCAATTGATATTAAAACACTAGAACTAATAGATGCTAAAAGTAAATCTTATATTGAAAAAGATGCTTATAATTCAGTAACAAATATTGTTGAAAAAAAAATTATTAGTGATTTTTTTTGTTGTGGCGCATATGGATTTAATGATCCAAAAATATTTATTTATCATGCCAAAAAGTTATTAAGTAAATCTAATGATGTTTATATATCTCATATAATTTTAAGCATGATATTAAATGGTGAAAACTTTAAATACTCTAATGCACATTCTTATACAAGCTGGGGAACTATTTCAGAGTATAGACAGTGGCAAAGAAAAACTATGACAATATTTTGTGATTTTGATGGATGCTTAGTTCAAAATGGTTCTAGTATTTTTAAAGGAGGGCAAAATATTTCACCCTTAAAAAAAAATTTAATAGCCCTTAAAAAGTTACAAGAAAACAATTTTGTTGAGTTAATTATAACAACCTCTAGTCCTCATAAAGAAAAAAAAAAAATAACCTCATTACTTAAAAAATATAAAATTTCATATAAAGAAATTATTACTGATTTAAAGCATTCAAGAAGAATTTTAGTGAATGATTTTGCAAGGACTAATCCATATCCCTCATCCATTGCTGTAAATATAGAAAGAAATAGCGAAGAACTTTCAGGAATATTAGAAAATCTTTGTTAAGTTAATTTAAATTTCTTCTCATTAAAAATTTTATACAATTTTTAGGTAAACTAAAAAAGTGAGCCTTAATATTTTCAGTAAGTATTTTTATATTTGATATTTTTGTGTTAATTAAATAAGAGTTATATCTTCCCTTGAATGAATATGGCACTTCTGAAGCATAACCAAAGTCTTTTATAAAATTCTGTTTAATATTTTCTGCATCATGGTGTTGAGTCCATTCAGCGGCAATCTTTTTTTTAATATGAAAATAATCATCAATTATTAGTAATTTTTTATAATCATTTTTTTTTATTGCTTCCAACTCTTTATCAAGTGGAGCATATTTTTCTCCTTCGCCATGAAAATGAGCATCAAGGTAAATTACAGCAATATCATCACTTTCTTGTAGCTTATTATCAATTGATAAAGCTGAGTCTTCATTAACTAATTCTATTCTACCACTCTTAATTTCATTGAAAAACTTAATTTTACCCTTTTTAATATATTCATCATTAATTTCAATTGAAATTAGTTTTTTAAAACTAAGTTTGTTAACATTAAATAAAGAGCCACCTTTTGAAAGTCCTGTTTCTAAATAAGTATTATTATTAGCATATGATTTTATTATATTTATTAAAAATTTATTTATAGTCATAAATTTGTGAAAAACTCTTTTTTATTAATTAAACTTTTAACATTTCTTGTAATTTTTTTATTCAAGTAAATACTATCATAAAAGTCACACGTTTTACAAACTTCAGGAAAATTTCCATTTTCCTGGTCTTTAATTAATTGCATATATTTATCATTCTTTTTAGACAAGATATCTTCAAGATTATCATTATTTAGATTTCCTATATTTAAAGTAAAATTTGCATCTCTACATGCGCATGCATTTAAATTTCCGTTCGCTCCTATAATATTTTTAGCAAAAATTAGGCTACATGCACCAATTTTTTTTACTGGCTTTTTGTTAAATTGAATATTCAAATTTGCAATATCATCCTCTTTAATTAATCCACCCCAATTATTAAAAGCAAATTCGTATTGATAATTTATTTTATGATTTTGAATAATCTTTTTAAGAATTCTTGATAATTCACTATTATCTTTACTTAAAAAAAAATCTTTAGAAGTTCTCTGCCCTATAAGTAAAATAAAATTTTTATTTTTAGTTGCTAGTAATGACTCCAAATATGTAAGATTTTTGATAAGTTTTTTATAACTAACAGAATTAGACTCAGTAAATTTTATAAAACTTTCTTCGTCATGACCATAAATACTTATATGTAATTCTTTTAAATGATTATAATCAAATAATTCATATAAACGTTCTTGTTTGGCTAAAATAAAATTAGTGAAAAATTGAAAATTTATTTTATTTTCCTCTAAATAATTAAATTTATCATAAATTTTTTTATCCATAAAAATGTCACCTGTTACAGGTGTCAATCCAATATTTTTAAAACCCATTTTTTTAGCTTGATCTACATAATTTTTAAAATTTTCTAAATCCATATCCACTAATGGATGATCATCCAAGTTTCTTTTAGGATATCCGCAAAATTTACATTTCAAATTACATTTACTTGTATTTTCAATATAGATAATATTCTTATGATCTGGAATAAATGATCTATTAAGAATTTTATTAATTTTTGATAAATTAAATTGCCAATATCTTTTTAAATTTTGATAAACAACAGAATATAGATAAGTATATTTTATCTTTTTCTTTAATTCTAATATGCGCATATTTAAAGTCTGTTACTAACACTTATTTAATTTATGTTCTACTTTTTACGTTTTATTTAAACAACAATTAAGCAATTTTTCATAAAAGTTTATTAACTTAAGATTTCTCTTTTGATGGAATTTAGTTAAAAATTGGTTAATATTCTTTAATTTTAATTCAGTTTTTAATTGAAGAATCCTTTCAAAAAAAAACAAGGAAAAATAAAGTTTTAAATTATTAATATTCAATTTTTTTTCTTTTAATAAATTATATTTAATAAAATTTTCAATTAGATAAAAAATTATGCTAACTGGTAATATATTGTTAAGTTTATATAGATAGTTAAGAACTGGTACCAAATGCCAAAAAAGAAAATCATAAAGAAAATTTCTATTTTCATTAAAAAACTCTAAATCAATAACATAATTATTTTTTTTATTTTTAATTGTATTATACTTGGCAAAATCACCATGAGAATAATTGGTTATTACTTTGTCTAATTTATATATATTTAAAATCTTTTTCTTGTACTTACTAATAGACAGATCTTTAGAAATTTTTTTATTTAAATGAATGTAATGATTTATTTTTTTAAAGATATAGTTATTAATAGAAAAATTTTTGGTTTTGTTTAAATTTGTAAATTTATAAAAATTATTAAATTCAAAGAAATTTGCTTTTTTTCCATTAATAAATTTTATTACAGTTAAAGAAAGATTTTTTTTAGATCTAATTTTTCTAAATGGTAAAATATTAATAAAATTAAGATTTTTTTTTTTAATTATCTTGTAACTTTTATTTTCGTTGTTGGATAATTTAATGCTATATGAATCATAGCATATTTTGAGAATAGAAATATCTTCTTTATATTTTATTAAAATTAATATTTTTTTAAATGGTAGATGTGTTATCTTTAAAATTTCACCTTTAATATTATTCCTAAATATAAAATCTTTTAATAGATCAGGATTCAATTTTATTTCATCAAATATTTTTTTTTTCATAATTAACTGAAAATTTTAGCAAAATTTATTTGAAAATAAACTATGTGTTTGAAAATATTTTTTTAACTTCTTGTGATAAATCTTTTTTTATATTTTTCTTTTGCTCTATTTTATAATCTTGTATTTTAATTTGGTCTTTTTTAAGTGAATTTTCAAAAACATTTGTTAAGACATTAGAGTCTTTAATAACATCATTTACAGAATTAATCTTTGCGACTAAATTGGCTCTTTGATTTTCAAATTTCTCTATTTCTTCTTTCATAATTATAGCTTTATTCTGTACATCATATAACTCTTTACTTAATCTTAAATTTTCATTTTGATAAAATTCAACATTTACATCTTGTTTAGTATTTGACTCATTTTTATCATTATCAAACTTTAAATTAATTTCCTCTTCATTAGATTTTTTTGAGTTTTTTTCTAATGGAATATTTTCGATTTTTTTATTCAGTAAGCTTATCTGTTCTGCTAGCATTGAATTCATTTTAGCATTGTTGAGTAAAATTTCTTCTTGCTTTTGAATTTTTTTCTTTAATTCACCTTGTTGGGTTAAAAAATCTAAAAAATTTTCAGTTATTTTCATAAATATGTTTAAAAATATTTTAAATGTTATCAGCATTATCTTTTTTGCCAAGTTGAATGATTTGCCAATAATTATATCAAATCTATTTTCTTCAAATGTGATAATCTCGTACTTAGAGAGGAATTTTGTATTAAATTCATCAATTTTTTTTTTTAATTTATAAGAGTTTTCAATCATTATACAACCTGTGGTTTATATACATTAATTGTAAATGTCTGTAAATATAGATTAGTTTAATCACCCTTGTACTTTATTACCGCATAAAAAGTTTTAAAAATGATGTAAATATCAAGAAAAATAGACCAATTATTTAGATACCATAAATCAAACTCCATTCTTCTTCTCATTGTTTCGGGGTTAGGTGTTGCTCCTCGGAGACCATTTACCTGAGCCCATCCTGTTAACCCTGGATTACATTTATGTCTTTTTAAAAAATTATTAAATAATTTTGCATACTGTATATCATGCTGAACCATGTGTGGTCTTGGCCCAACAATTGACATGTCGCCTATAAAAACATTTATAAATTGAGGTAATTCATCAATACTATATCTTCTTATAAAAGTCCCACATCTTAAAACTCTTTTGTCGTTTTTTGTCACCTGGATTGTTTTATCAAAATTTTCTTTCTTTAATGTTCTTAACTTATAAATTTTAAAACGTCTTCCATCCCACCCTGTTCTATTTTGCGTAAAAATTATTGGATAACCATTCTCTATATAAATTAAAATAGCTGAAATAATTAAAATTGGTGATGACAATAATAAAAAAATAATTGAAAATATTTTATCAATTATAATTTTAAGAAATAAGCTTAGCCCATGAAACCTAGATACTTCATAAAACTCATAAGCAAATCTATTAGCTAATAATTTTGTACCTTTTAAGTCAAATCTCTCGTCTAATTTAACTATTAAGATATCCACAGAAAATTTTAAGATTTTAATTAAAGATTCTTCCAATTTATTTTTTTTATCATCTAAAAGCCATACCTGACCCAAAGCATGATATTCTAAGATAGACCTCATATCATCATGATTACTAAAAATAGGAATCTTTAATTCACTTTTAATTAAACTTAAATTATAATTTTTTACATCTAAAATAATACAACACTTGAAGACATAAATATTATCAAATTTATTTTTTAATAACTTTCTTACATTTTCATAATCACCAACTATCATAATATTTTTTTGAATTATATTTTCTTCAACCAAATAGTCATAAAGAAAATTGAAAAATAATTTTAACAATGATAGTATTAAAATAGAAAAAACTAGAGAATATAAGAATTGAATATCGAGAGAAAAATTTATTTGAAAACTATAAAATAATAAGAATATAAAAATATTTGAAATTAAAAAATTTAATAAATCCTCTCTCATAAAAGATATAAAATTTCTTTTATAAATTTGCTTTTCTTTATTAAATATATTTATGATAAAAAAAGAAAAACATAGAATTATAGAATAATAAAAAAATCTAGATCTTTCAAAGATTTCATAATTAAGTAATTCATAAATAGAATTTTCTTCTAAAATAGAAAATAGATAATACGAAAAAAAAATTACAATAGTCTTGATAATAACTATAAAAAGATTATATGCAGTATCATTGTTTTGAAAAACCTTTTCTAACCTGAACATTTTTAACTTTTTGTATAATAGTCAGGGGAATAACTATAATAATAACTATAATAGCTATCTTTTGAGGTATCGAGATCATTTATGATTATGCCATTAATTTTTGCACCTACATTTTGAATTTTTTTAATAGAAGACATAAATGAAGCAGTTCTTGTTTCGTCTGATCTTATAACAAATATATTATAATCAGATGCCTGAGTTAAAATTAATGTATCAGATACAGGTTGAACCGGAGGAGAGTCAACAATAACGTAGTCATATTCCATTTTAAGCACATCTAAAAATTTCTTGATTTGTTCCTTATTAACAATGTCAGACATATCGAATCTTTTTTCACCAGAAGTGATAATATCTAGATCTGTTCCAGGTACTTTAAAGATAGCCTCATTTAGTGTAGCTGCTCCGGTAATAATTTCACCTAAACCTAAAATTTCTTTATCAAACTGATAAAAACCATTTAAAACTGATGGTCTTCGAATATCTGCCTCTATGAACAATACTTTATTGGTTTTTTCTAATGATAATGACAAGTTAAAAGCATAAGTAGTTTTTCCCTCTGATGGATTGGATGAAGTTACCATATAACTTTTATTTTTATCATATTTCGACTCTATTATTGCCCTTGAGGACCTAATAGCCTCTGCAAAACTGGACGAACTATCTTCAACAAACATTTGTAAAATATGAAAACCTCTTTTTAGTTTTTCTACTCTTGGTAAAATTCCAATTTGGGGAATATTTAAAGAGTCAATAGCTTCAGGGCTTTTTATCACTGAAGAATTCATCTCTCGATAGTACAATAATCCATAAATACAAACAAAAGATATTATAAATGTTAAAATAAAATTTTTTTTAGGTTGTGGATAAAAATGAGAAGATGGTAAATTAGGACTCTCAATTGTTTTTAATTTAGACACCTGAAGATTTTGAGCTTCATTAGTTTCTTTAACTCTTTGTAAAAAAGATTCATATAAATTTCTATTACTTTCAAGTTCTCTAGTAAATTTTAGCATTCCAGACTCTTTTTCCTCTAAAACTCTTAATTCATCAGTTACATTTTGTAGTTCTTCCTCAGATAATGCAATGAAGTTATCAAGATTACTGAGCTCATAAGCTTTTTGTTGAATATTTTCTTGTAAAATTTCGTCTAATTGTTTTTGTAAGTTTTCTTTTTGCTCTAAGGCTTGAATAATTTTTGGATGTTTTTCAGTATATATTAAAGACAATGACTGCACACTGCTTTCATTTGCATTTAAAGTATTTTTTATATTTGATATTTCATCTCTTGATCTTAAATCATCAATTGCCATCAAAGCGTCAACATCTCCCTCTGCTACTTTGATCGATAGTAAATCATTTTGTTGTTCTTGATATTTTTTTTTTGCCTCAATTATCCTTGTAGCTATAGATTCTATTTCTTGAATCTTGAGTGCTTTTACACTGCCAGTATCTACTAAGTTGTTATCTTTTTTATAGTTTGATAATTTTTTTTGTGCAATATCCATTTGATTGACAAGTTCTTTTAATCTTTCTGTGATTTTTACATTAGCATAATTAGTTATCTTAATCTTACTATCAATTTCATATCTTTGATAAGACTCTATGATTGTCTCAAGAGCCAATTGTGAAATCTTTGGGTTTTTTGATATAAATGATAATTCCAAAACATCACTTCTGGGAATATTTTTAACAGATAAATTCTTAGTCAAATTTGATTTAATAAAATCTTTATCAATTATACTTTTTTTTGTAAGTATTCTTTGAAAAAAGTTTAAATTACTTTGTGCATAAAGACTTTTAAATAATGAAAAGTTTTTCTTATCTTTAATAATATATTCAAGAACCTGATCGCTTTTCAATATTGCCATTTGGTTGTTAATTCTGTTAGAGCGAGTTTCTAAGGAGTAAACTTCTTCAATATTTACTATATTACTATCATCTGGTTCAATAACAATTATTCCTTTACTTAAATACTTTTTTTCTTGATTGAGTGAAAAAAATAAAACTAAAATTGACGTTATTAAAGATAATATAATTAAATTTTTAATATTTTTTTTTGCAACAAGAAAAAAGAATTTTATATCGCCTACGTCTAAAAGGCTTATAAGTGAGTTAATTTTATCAATCATTTAAATATTTTTAATAAAATTAATATATCAAATTTTTATAGAATAGAAAAAATATTAAAACTACAAAAAGTTAAATTTACCCTATATAAGTAGTAAAAATTTATATAAATAATTAAGATTTATGATTTATCTAAGAAAATATTTAAGTTTTTTTTTTATACTTTTATTTCTTTTAAATAGCTGTGTATCCTTACCTGGAATTAAAAAAAACCCTTCTTCAAAAAAAACTAATAAAAATATTTTAGCAAGTAATTATTCAATTGATGATGTTGGGATTAATATAATAAAGATAAATTCACTAACTGAAAATGAAATCAGTGAATATAATAAAAATTTTATCGAAGAAATAGATTATAAAGTTAATAATTTTTCAGAAATATATAATTACCAATATGAGTATATTTTAGGACCTGCAGATTCAATTTCTCTAGACTTAACAGACACTGATGATTTAGATGGGTCATATTTAATAGATCAAAATGGTATGATTGATCTTCCATTTATTGGTAAGGTAAAATTAGATAATCTTACATTGAATGAGGCTCAAAATATTTTAATGCAAGTAATAAAAAGTTTTTACCAAAATGCTGATCTCCAAATTGAAATTGTAGAATTTAATAGTAGCAAAGTATACATAGTTGGTGCTGTGAGAAATCAGATAACAATTAATCTGGATCAAAAACCAATTAAATTAATCGAAGCAGCGATTCAGGCAAATTTTAATCCAAGCGCTGCTGACAAACTTTACGGTACAAAAGGTTTTTTAAGGAGAGACAATGAAGTATATAAGATAAATTTATCCAATGCTTTTAAAAGTATTGATGAAAAAGAAAATTTTTATTTAAAAAAAGAAGATGTAATATTTATTGATAGAAACTCAGATGCAATACACGTATTTGGTGAAGTCAGCAACCCTGGAGTGTACTTTCCAAATATTGATTATTCATTAACGGAGCTTATTTCAACCACTGGTTTAAATCAATTAACTGCTAATGCAAAAAAAGTATTTGTAATTAGAGAAAAATATAATTCTTTTTTAGAGGTAGACGTTTTTCAACTAGATATAAGAAACCCAGTCAATTTAATAGCTGGAAGAAAATTTATGCTTAAGGAAAAAGATATAATTTTCATTCCACCAGCAGAAATAGTTAAATGGAACAGAACGATAAGTCTCTTAATACCACAAACTGATTTATTTAAATCGTACAACCCAATAATAAATAATGGATTACAAACTTATGAAGAGCCTAAATAAATTTAGATAATTTTTTTATTTAAAATTAAAAATGTTATAAATAAAAATTGTATAACTGGTATATGCAAAGAAAAATCAAAAAGTAAAATAACGATTAAACAAAGTATTAAGATTAAATTAATAAAACTATGATTTTCCTTATTAAAAAAAAAACTAAGTGTTGATATAATTATTAAAAAAAAACCAATTAATCCAAGTTCACCTACAAATTCAACAATATCTGAATGAACATGATTAGCGTAAGAGCTACCTAGGTCAATGAAATTGAGCTGAAACAATGTTTTAAAACCACCCAATCCATAGCCAAAAAAAAGATAATTATTTAATTCGTGCAAGCCAAATTGAATAATTTGAAATCTAGTTAAGTTTATAGTCGTATTTGAAATTTCACCAAACTCTTCTCTTAAAAGGTAGAATCTATCAAACAAATGTGAGCCTCCAAAATATAAGCCCATTATAAGAATATCAAAAAATATAATTAATAAGATTATATATCTAAAATTTTTATTTTCACTTTTTCTAAAAAAAAATTCATTTATTGAATAACATAAAATAGTAATTAAAAGTAAAAAATTACCAATTCTTGAAAAGCTTGTAATTATTCCAACAGTGATAAATATTACGAATAATCTTATATAAATTTTAAGAAAAAAATTATCTTTTTTTTGGGTAGATTTTATATTAAAATTTTTAAGCAATTCTAAACTTGAAATTAAACAAAAAAGCAAAAAGATAGCAAAAACAGTTCTATTAATAAAAAAACCTGTTGATGAATATTTATAATATGAGTTTTTAAAAATGAAGAAATCAGGATTACCATTAAAATAAAATGTTATTGCAATGAAGGAGGATAAAAAACCAAAAAAAGATAAAAATAAATATAATCGATTTTTATGTCTTTGATTATAAAAAGTCATTTTTAAAATAAAAACTAAAATTAACATCGATATAAAATTTATTATTTGAAAAAATGTATTTGAAGGCACTACACTAATCGATGAATAAGAACTTTCAATTTCAAGATTATTTATTATATTATATTTTGTAGGAGAAAATAACTTAAGAAATTCTATAGGCAGTGGAATCATTTGAAATATTAAATAAAATAAAAAAAATAAATAAATTATAATTGAAATCTTATTTTTAGTATAAAAATTTTTAAAATGTAAATTATAATTTTTATCTTTAATACAATATAAAAATAATAAACTAATCAATATAAAATTAATTTGAATTGATGTGTCTGAATTACCTCCATTAAATATTGTGTAAATAGATATTATAAAAAAAAATAAATACTGAAACTTTTTATTTTTTGAAAGCTGCATAATTAGTTGGGTGAAACATTTGTATCAAAAACTTCTTCAAAATCATCTGTAGATACAGCTTCTCCATTTTCAATTTTAGTTTTAACTACTTCTAACACAGTATTTGTATTTTTATTTTTTTCTATAATCTCAACGGCTTTTTCAGGATTTTTCTCAACAACCTTAACTATAATGCTGGTAATTTTCTTTTTACTTTCTTCATTGTTGTTCGCACTATCAATAACTTTATCAGCAATAGTACCTTTGCTGTTTTCTACAATATTAGACACTAGTTCCAAATCTTCATCTGAGGATATATTTTCAATAGCGTCTTCAATTAACTTTGTAATACTTTGTTCAACTATAGATGATGTCACAGACAATATTTCCATTTTTTCTTCATAGTTTTCTTGTTTAGTTAAATTAGAAACTACACTTAATGATAATTTTGAATCACTTTCAGAAGATACTTGCTCTAACGTCTCTAATACTTTTGCGGCAGTTCCTGCATCAGATTTTGTAACTATTTCTGCTATTGTATTGGTTAAATCTATTTCATCAGTTGAATCTCCTTCCGCTTGATTTTTAGCAGCTTCAATAGTTTGAGATATTAAGTTATCCTTATTTTCATCATTAAGATTTTCTATTTTATCAGGATTGGTCTCAACTATTGATTTCATGACTTTAGCAGATAGCGCTTGATTTTCATCAGTTGAGT
>Ga0233427_10002674_pt1 | contig 16442 bp, 17 predicted proteins | sample SI_118_April2016_5_FD_179885 | JGI IMG/M metagenome (GOLD analysis project Ga0233427, IMG submission 179885) | Seawater microbial communities from Saanich Inlet, British Columbia, Canada - SI_118_April2016_100_MG | ecosystem: Environmental > Aquatic > Marine > Inlet | place: Canada: British...
CATACCCAAATACTGACCTGCCAAAGCATGTGAAACTACTAAATCAGGATTATCTCGAGGCAATGGTTGAGCTTGACCCACTCTACCTGCAGCCATACCGGGTTCAACAACTAGATAAGCCATTGACAATGGCTCAAGTCCTATTTTTTTGACCCAACGAGCGCTGGCTATTTGTTCGCCCACTAAAAATTGTCTACTTTCACTATTCAAGAGAGACATGAAAAAAATAGCATCTGCCCTCCCGGAAACTGAGGAAGCATGTGTCGGAAATAAAATAACTGGTAAATGTGTAGATTCTTTAATCACATCAACTGCTGAATCAACTTTTTCCAAACTTAAATCAGTAGAACCTCCAACTAAAAAACCATCTGTTCCAGCCTCTGCAGTTTGTTTTGCTAAATTAATCAATTCTTCAGGACTTGTTTTACCAGGATCTAATAGTGTAAAGTGGAGAGGATGTTCCTTACGCTTATTTGTTATATATTCATGAATCATTATTTTATCTCCTTAAAAAATAGATTAATCCCATTCCATATCAAAATCCATCTCTTCTTCTTCCTCCTCAACTACAGCTTGGATGGCAGGGGCTGAAATTGCACCTTCTGTAACTGGTATGGCCTCAGCAACTTCAACTACAGCTTCACCCACGACAGGGGTGGCTACTGCAACTTCAGCAGCTATAGGGGCTGCTTCAACTACTGCCTCACCTACAAATGGTGTAGCTACTGCAACTTCAGCTGCTATAGGGACTGCTTCAACTACTGCCTCACCTACAACCGATGTAGCTACTGCAACTTCAGCTGGTGAAGACTCAGAATTTTTTAACAAAACTGAAGCTATTTTTGAAGAAGGAAATTTATCAATTCTGACACCTGGTAATTGAGTAGATTCCATCTCTGGGTTCATCTCAGAACGAAGTCGGAGAATAGTGTCTTTATCAGCTTGAACATATGAATCTGAATAATCACCACTACCTACTGCCAAGGGATATGTAACAAAATCTCGTCTTCTTCGAGCTGCACGTATTGGTCTAGGTGGAAGTTTTACTTGAGGAGTAGGAATCTCTTCTGGAATTTCAGAAAGACCCAGTGTTGAAGGAAGAGCCGTATAGAATTGAGGTTCTTCTTTTTTAGGTTTTTTCCTAGAACGCTTACGGCGACGTTTACGTACCTTAGGAGTAGACATAGAATAAAATAAAAGTCCTAAAATAATCATACATATTGCTGCACCAATTGTAGTATCTAAAATACCACCTGCAATCAAAAATATAACCAAAACAAAAGCGATTACAGCCCCTAAAGATTGTACAAGCAAGCTATTCTTCTGCTTAGATTTTTTAGGACGAGGGCGCCTTTTCCCTCTTTTTGGACCAGTTGCCATTGGTTATCTCCAAATTCACACAGTAGATGAGGTATAAGCATTTACCTGAGAGAAGTCTTTTTGTAATGAAGCCTTACGCAGTTAAATTATGGTCGAATATCACAAAAATCATTGGGAGATGAGTTTTAGTAGGCCAAAGATTAATGACTACTTATCAGAAGACAAGAGAGGCGCGTAAACATTCATGATTAAAATTGATTTCATAGACAAAGAACCTAAAAATTTTGAAAGCGGAACAACTGCTGAAGATATTGTCAAAAATACATATGGTCGTAAATCTGGAGCTGTAGCAGTTCTAATCGAAAATGTTGAATACGATCTTTCATACAAAATAACTGAAAGTTGCAAAATTAATCTTATCAAAGATGACTCTGATGAAGGGCTCTATATCATAAGACATTCTTGTGCCCACCTTTTAGCTCAAGCTGTCACTGAATTATTTCCAAATGCTAAACCAACAATTGGACCTCCAGTAGATGACGGATTCTATTATGATTTTTCGATGGATCCTATTAATGATGATGATTTAAGAAAAATTGAAAAGAAAATGAGAGAACTGGTAAAGAAAAATATCAGCATCATAAAAGAACAACATGACAATTCTACTCTCAGAAAAATGTTTTCTAAAAACGAATTTAAAATAGAAATAATAGATGATAAAATAGGTAACGAAGTAGGCTCTACTGCATACAGACAAGGAGATTTTGTAGATTTATGCAAGGGACCTCATGTCTCCAGTACATCTAAGTTACAATGGTTTAAACTTACAAGCACTAGTCAAGCATATTGGAAAGCAGATTCGAAACGTGATTCATTAGTAAGAATTTATGGAATGTGCTATGCCAATAAAAAAGATTTAAAAGAAAGAGAAAGACAACTCCGAGAAGCTGCTCTGAGAGATCATAAAAAAATAGGTAAAGAAATGGATCTTTACATGATTAATGAACTAATTGGAAAGGGGCTACCCATATGGTTACCAAATGGTGAAATTTTAAAAAATCAAATTGAAAACTTTGCAAATGAAACTGAAAAGCTATACGGTTATGAAAAAGTAACAACTCCAGTGCTTGCTAAAAAACAGCTCTTTGAAGCTAGTGGCCATCTTCCACATTATGCTGAATCCATGTATCCTCCAATGGAAATGGATGATGGAACCTATTATCTCAAAGCCATGAACTGTCCCATGCACCATTTAATTTACCGTAATAAAAAACGATCTTATCGTGAATTGCCTCTAAGAATAGCTGAATATGGAACCGTGTACAGAAATGAACTGTCAGGTACCTTGTCAGGCTTACTTCGTGTAAGAATGCTTTCGATGAATGATGCACACATATATTGCACACTAGATCAAATTGCACAAGAATTTGAACATAACATAAGGATGGTTCAAGAATATTATGAAACATTTGGATTTGATAATTATCATTTTAGATTATCATTGTGGGATCCTGAAAATACCGATAAATATATTGATCAACCTGAAAATTGGAAAGCTTCCCAAGATCATCTCAGACAAATTTTGGAAGACTTAGGTGTAAAATATGAAGAAAGTATTGGTGAAGCTGCATTTTATGGACCTAAAGTAGACATCCAGTTTACCACACTCTTAGGAAGAGAAGAATCTATGTCAACAATACAATTAGATTTTGCTGCTAAAGATAGATTCGGATTAACATTCATGGATGATTCTGGAACTGAAAATAGTGAAGTTTTTGTTATACATAGAGCTCCACTATCAACACATGAACGCTTTGTAGCATTCTTAACTGAAAATTGGGCTGGTAATTTCCCCACTTGGTTATCTCCAATACAAGTGCAAATGATAACTATTTCAGAAAAACATAATGAATATGCTGCAAAAGTAGAAAGACAACTGAAAGAATTAGAAATAAGAGTAAAAGCGGATTATTCAGATCATACAATCGGTAAAAAAATAAGGATGCATCGTAAAATGAGACCGGCATACATGGCCATTATTGGCGATGATGAAGTTAAAAATAATACCATATCTATAAGATCTCGAAATGGGAATCAAGAAAATGGCCTCTTGTTAGAGGAATTTCTTGAAAAAATAAATACCGAAATTACCTCTCGAAGCAAAACTTTAGAAATAGCTTAAAAAAATAAAGTGGCGCAGAGGGAGGGATTTGAACCCCCGAGGGAATTATCCCACCGGCTTTCAAGGCCGGCGCTATACCGGGCTAAGCGACCTCTGCCAAAAAAAAGATAGCCCAAGCTAATTACAAGGGCTAAATTTATTAAGATTCTAAAAGAATCTTACTTGCGGCCACGGGCCATAGGAGATCTTGCTACATTTCCACCTTTGTCTATGTAATAAAGAAATCCGTCTTCTCGAGTAACGCCTGCTGAAGCTACCATCTCTGGGCCTCCACCAGTCTTCTTTCCACCACGGGCCATTTTGGTCCTCCATACGTTACCGTCTTTTCCTAGATAGTATAAATATCCAGAATCTTTGCTTACTCCTGTGTTAGCTACTACTTCAGCCATTAGTTATTCACCATGCTTACAGGAAGTAGACAGTATATATACTTAACCACTCTATCGTCGTGAAAAACAAAAATACACTCAGAGTTAGATTTATAACGTCTGCCGAAGAGTCTAGTATATGGACATGTCCACAGAAATTGGCAATGGAGCAATTATGGATTACTTCGTATCAATGCTATTGATAGGGATTGGAGTTGCTCTACTAGCTACTGGCTTATTCACATCATACTTTGGTGCAGGAAAATCTCAGAAGATAGGGTTTGCTCTATTCTTTTTAGGAATAGTGACAATAGCATATTTTATTGTATTTTACCCACTTGAGGAAGATATCTTCATAGATGCCTTAGTGTCTGGTGTGGCAGCCCTTAGTGGAATGATTATAGGAATGGTTCTAATCCTGTTTGTTCTTATGAAAGTCGACACTGTAGATGATTTAGAAGACTTAGATTTAGAAGATCTTGAGGATTTAGATTTGGATGAAGAATTGAAAAAGCTTGAAGAAGAATTGAATCAGGCTGATGAAGGCGATGGCGCCAAGGAGGAAGAAGAATGATGGACATAGCAATATCAATGGGACTTATTGGCGTAATGCTTTCAATGCTTGGAATGGGATTGTTAATAGCCTACTATGGAAGTAGTAAAACAAGAAATGTAGGAATCGTTTTCCTGCTGGCAGGTATTGGACTTGCTTATTATCTTGTGGAAATGGATACTAGTGATGTGTCTTTCTTGAATGGCATGCTCGCTTTTGTCGGTGGAATGGTCGGCGGAATCATTGGAATCGTTGTTTTCCTTGTAGCCATTATAAAATCATAATAATTCCAGCATTAGTCTAAAATAGAATAACTATTCGTAACAATTGTGAGCTCGGACGATGATCTGTGGAATTCAGGAGTAAACTCGGAAATCACAGAAGATGATACTGATGAAGAAGATTCCTTCGATCTTTCATCTCCATCTCCCGAAATCAATGAAGATTTAAACTTAGATAACAAAGAAGACACTGTATCTGATGATTGGGCAAGACCAGTTATAGAAAATAATGAAGGCATCAATATTAAAACAATTGGAGCAATTGGTGTAACTGTCATACTGCTTTTAACAGGAACATTATTCCTTTTATTTGCTGAACAAAATATTGTTATAAATGTACCTAATGAAAAATACGAAGAACAAATTATATACGATATTGAAGGGGGTGTAAATTTTGAAAGTACTATTGACATTCCATTGCCTTTAGGTTTTATTGATAATGATGTTGTTATCAATAAACTAGACATTGAATTTACAGGTCAATTAAAGGCAGGAATCAAGGCTCCTACAGTTCCAATAATAGATGGATATGGCAATGAAAAAACTGTTTTTAAAAAATATTTAGAACAGGATTTAGATGACATTGATGGATCTATTGAACAAGAAGGGAGACCTGCAAACAGTTTGGAAAATGCACAAATTTTTACCTTTCAAAACCAATTTATTGACAATACTGCTTTAGAAATAATAAGAACCGATATTGAATCTAATGCTTCTTACTCGGATACACTTACAGGAGATACTTGGTATTGGCAAGGATCGACAGATTGGGTTCCTCGTGATAGTGAACCTGGGCTCTTACCCCATGGTAATTTGTACATCGGAAATAAATTAGAAGAAGGGACTGAGGGGACAACAGAAGAGGGTGGCATACAATTCAACTGGAAAGCTCTCAATGGTGGAAATGTAAAAGGTGAACAAACTGTACTTCTAAGAATAACTACAAACTATGCCTCAGAAGTGATATTAGGATACACATATCAATACCAATATACTTTTGACTTATATCTTTCTGAAAAAAGCAGTATGCCTCTAAAATTTAATTTAAATCTAAACTCTGATGCAAGCTCTCCAAGTGGTAAATTGTACTCAATTAATTTAGATTATAAAGGTACAGCATCACTAATCGATGAAGGTTATACAGAAGTACCAACTACCTCATATAAAGACAATTCTAAACAAATGACCGGCATATTTAGTGAGTGGGAGAATGGAGCTCCTGCGTTAGGAACTGGAGATTGCAACATAAATACAAATTTTTCTCTTGTAACGGGCATTCAAGAAGGTAGAGATAACCTTAATGAATTTGATAGTTATATTAAAGATCAAATTGCTAAAGAAGAAGAAGCATTTGTTATTGAAGCTAATTATACTGCTAAAAACGGAGGTAAGTGGAATTTTACAATGGCTCACAATAATGAAAGAGACCCCGATATTGACGGATGGGCATTGGAATATGAACGTTCTGAAGAAGAAGACATAACCTTTAGTATCTCAGGAAATGAAACGACTGTTGATAATCCTATTCTTACAATAGACGAAATTCCTACTCCTTTAACTGTCTGCTCTGCTGAAGAAGTCATGACTGATTTTGAAGAAATTTCTGATTGGGCCGTAGATGATCAACTAAAAAGTGTGAATTATGAAAAAGTCACGCTACTTTTAGGACAAAACTTAGTTTCTAAACAGAGTCTATCTTCCCCTACATCAATTCTAAGTTTTGGAAGTCTTGATTTGATAAGTATTGTCTCAGATTTAAATAGTGGAAATCTAAACTTAAATGATTATTCAAATAATATTGATGTTGATACTGCAGGTAGTTACGCCTATTTCTTAGATAAAAAAGGATTTGATCAAAATGGAAATAATTATCAAAAAGTTGCTGGAGTTGATGCAAAAGACGGACTTGTTTTATTCAATATACAAGCAATTAATACAACTTAAGCAATATAGTTAACATCAGGTTTATCAGTAGATTCATTCGAATCTATATCTTTCAATTGATTAGTTATAGAGTCAACTTGTTTAGCTCTTTCTTCTAAATCTTTAAGGTTAACCTTTACACCTAATAATTTTTGGAGTGATTTTAAAACAATACTGGCCGATTTTGGATCGACCATATATCCACTAGTTTCACCCATTAAACAACCGCCATGTATTCCTTGGAGTTTACCAAGACCTAGTAACAAACCTGAAGCGCCAACAATCCCAGCCCCAGGTTCACCATCTATAAATTCAACATTTGCCTTCTTAAACAACTTTACTATTTCCTTCGAAGTTGCAGCACCCAGTACACGAGGTTCAGGAACGAGTTTACCGAGGCCATAGCCACCTAATGTGTAAATGGTAGTAACGCCCATCTCTTTGACAATTTCTATTAAATTTTGACAAAGATCATATTGACCTGAAGAATCCATTCCTTGATATTCTCCAACTAGGAAAAGTAAATCTCTTCCTTCTTTGTTTTTGTAATAATATAATTCATTATTTACTAAATTTACAATTCCATCATCATCAATCAATACTTGTGGGGGAAAATGCGATGAATAAATTTCCATACATTTCTTCGCTTTTAACTCATCAATAAGATGCATGGCTGCTAACTTACCAACATTGCCAACACCTGGAAGGCCTTCTAAGAGAATTGCATCATCTAGCTTAATTTTATCCGTCCAAACAATCTCAGTGAAAGTCATTATTCCTCCCTAAGCATACGGCGATACTTGCCATATTTATCTTGAGGTGAATACCGAGGAGGCAATGGATTTATGGTTGGAATATTGCATTTCTTGCATATGTCTGAAGTTGTAAAAGATTTACAAGTCTTACACTGAAAAATTAAGGTTCGCATTAAGCCCTCTCAAATGAACCTATGCCGCCATCTTTCTTAAGTGTTTTAAGAACTAAATCAACAGCCAATTTCAATTCATCTTCAGCCTGTTTGTAATTAGGAGCTTTGATAGAAATGCGATAAGATGGTGAACCATTAGAAGATATTTTCATATGTGTATTCTCATTGACTGCAGATGGTTGCATCAGGGCATTTTTAACTTTTTCAACACCATTTGAATCATGTGAAACTAAATCAAACTTACCACCTATCGAAACATAAGGTGGTGTAACATTATCAACTGCAATCTTAATAAAGTTGTCAACCCATTCACCTTTCCATTCCTTTTTGAATAAAGCTTCATCCATTAATGAGCTTTCAAAAGCTGAATACATACTACCATAAGAATCGACCATATCTGTTTTTATTTCATCTACTAATTTTTCATGATCCATTTTGGACTGTGAAGAAACTAATTCTAATAATTTGGAAGCTCTTTGTTCATTTTTCCAATCTCTTATTTTTTCTTGTTTCCGATGCCCTGAAACTTGACGGACCGATGCATCACTAATCTTACTTCCTTCCTTAACTCTTGTTATCTTAGCAACAACCATTTGCCCTTCACGAATAAAATCTCGAATATATTTTACCCAACCTGAAGCAACTTCAGAAATATGTACGAAAGCCTTTCTATCTGGAAATTCTAATAAATTTAATGTTGCACCAAAATCTTTAACTTCAACAACTCGCCCTATTACGTATTCACCTTCGTCTGGAATGCCCTGAGGACTCACTCAAGTTCCTCGAGGATTTCTCCTAGAATCTTAGCTTTACCACCTGTTGGTAATGCTATGGTTGAACCTGTCACTGGATCTGTGATTACGGTATCACATTTATCAAATATAACTACTGTATAATCGCTATCTGGGCTTTTAACTTTAAGAAATTTACTACGTGGACCTGCCATTTTTACTCCGTTAACTCAAACTTTTTTGCTCTGAAATTTTTTCTGTGGTGAGCTTTACCTGTTTCTGTACATCTGTATCTCAAATATACTCTCTTAGTTGGTTTTTCTCTACCTTCTGGTTTTGGTCTTGGGAAGCCACCATAACCCGATGTAACTCTCCTGAAAAGTCTTTGACCTCTTGCTAATTCAGATGCTCGCTTCTTTTTTACTACTTCAACTTCATGAAGCGTATGCTTTTTTGCGAATGGACTATACATCTTGATTCTTCGTGGTAATTTCATACTACAGACCTCTTCAGGAAACCGTCCGACTCAACGGGTTTAATAAAGTTATCCAGAATGGATTATGTTATAGCTTTGAGATCTTTATGTTTCATACCAAAGGTAGCTTGCAATAATGCAAGGGGAAGCTTAAACCAAAACGAACTTGTTGCTTTACCTTCATATTCACCTCTGGTAAGACTAGCCAACATTCCATACATCGCAGGCGTACGGCCTAAAGCAAAACCCATTCGCATAAAGAAAGAACGATATATCTTATGCTTAGTACTAGCTGCTCGATACATATCACGACTATAATGTGAACGCCAATATTTTTCAAAAAGAGTTGGATCGCCTTTAGATACTGCTTTAGCTGCTAACCGACCCCCTAATACTGAATGATTCAAGCCCTCTCCATGAATTGGATTAACATGACCTGCAGCATCTCCACATAAAACCCATTTTTCTCCAGAGACAGGCACGTCAAAAAGTTTAGGATCATTATAGGAAGGTATTGCTGAACCAAACTGTTTGCAATCAACAATTTTTCCATTTTCAGCTAATTTCCACTTCCCATTCTCTACAAATTCACCAGGCCATCTTTCTTGCATTAATTCGTGTAAGGCATCTTTCATACCTGGAGTGCCTGCATTGTAACAATAACCTATATTGTAATGATCGCTCTTAGGAAATACCCAAAGATAACCTTCTTTTCCGGGCAAAGCTCCTACAATAAATTCAACCTCATTTTCTGTAGGTTTAATGTCTAAATAATATCCTGCTGCCGCAAACAAATTATCTCTAGAAATTTTTTCCATAAAATGTTTACGTGTAAAGCCATTCACGCCGTCTGCCCCAATCACATATTTGGCTTTATATTTTTCATTAATTATCCAAATATCATCTTTCAATTTCAATGATTTAACTCTTTCAACAACGTGACCTGCACCGGCTTCTTTAGCCCTATTATATAGATAAAAATCCCAATCATCTCTGCGAATTAATTTACCTTTATTTACGGGAATTTTCAATTTAGTTTTCTTGTATGTAAATGAAATAGAACTCATTTCTCCTTCTATTGCACTGTCGGGCGCATCCATCCATTCTATACCTTTAACTGGTAATCCACCTCCACATGCTTTTCTTCGAGGATGGGCATGATCAAATAACAATACTGAAAGCCCTCGCTCAGAAGCCTCTCTAGCTGCAGATGAACCTGCTGGGCCACCACCCACTACTGCAACGTCTACAATATCCACATCAACTTACAACGAACGCGGTAAATTAAGCCACTTATGATTCTGATTGCAGTTTAGAATATGATAAAGAACAGGTATTACCTATTATTTCTCTAATAACACACCCTTGTAAAATTAAATCCTTACTTCCGAGTCGAGATACTACATAAATTACACGAGGCTCCTCAAAATCTAATAAGGTATAAAGTGGATTTTCAGAACCGAATAATTCCAAGTCTGCGGAACTATTATGATTAACAATAAATTTACGGAAATCAAAGCCTCTGCCTTCTATGAAAAGACGATGATTCTCACCATCAAAGCAAATGTCAGGTTCACTATCTGGAATTGTTTCCATAATTATAAGATATTTCGCATATTAAGGTGGTTTATACTATTTCTTATTTCCAAAAAGTTTCATTAAGAACTAAAAAAGCAGGCCCCCATTTGAATCGAGACATAATCTGTTCAGCCTGTATTCTATTTCTACAGATCATCAATGCACTAGCTATGGCTTCTGCTGTTGTTAATTTACCTATTTTACCGGCATTAACTGGATTTGCAGGCACAATTCCTGGTAAACTACGAGGTTCGAGACCCATTAGCCTTAATTTGGAAAAAGTTTCATGAGCCATATTCCAAGAGCAATCAACTCCAACAATACCTCCTATTTCAGCAAGAATAGCATCTTCTTTAGATAATATGGTTTCTGAAAAAGGATCCAATACTATTCCCTGAGGCGGTAAACTACGAAATGAACTATAATTTTCTGAATGACCAAACCTCTCTAATCTCTTTGCTGTACATTTTTTAGGATCGTCTTGATCAAAGCAGAGTATTCTAATTTTAAATGACATGTAATGAAAAATCAACTGGTGGTGCAGACATTGTTAAACTGCTCATACTTATAAAATCAGGGTAAGGTGCATAATCTACTATATTATTTAAATTAATTCCTCCTGATACTTCAATTTCAATATCCGATATTTGTCTAATTTGAGAAACGGCTTCAGCCACTTCACTAGGGCTAAAATTATCAAGCATTAAACGATCAGCTCCTGAGTTTGCAACTTCAAATGCCTGAATCATATTATCTGCTTCAACTTCAACTGTTAAATTCGGGTGATTTTGTTTTGATTTTTGAACTGCTTCTGTGATACTGCCTGATAATTTTAAATGATTATCCTTAATTAATATTGCATCATCTAGTCTAAGCCTATGTGTCATTCCTCCACCATGTACGACAGCTCTTTTAGAAAATTCTCTAATGCCTGGAATAGTTTTACGTGTCGCAAGAATTTCGATATTAGGATTACTTTTTTTAGCCAATTTAACTATTTTTGCGGTTAAAGAAGCAATACCACTAAAATGTGATAATATGTTAAGAATCAGTCTTTCACTTTTCATAATATCATGAGCTTTACCTTCCAATACATAAATTAAGGCATTATCTGAAACAATATCGCCATCTCTAAAATCAGTTTTAAATTCAATGTTCATTTTATTTAACAACTTATGAACCAAATCAATTCCTGAAAGTATACATGGACCTCCTCTAATCTGTGCACTACAAGTGTCATTAGGGATTACTGATTCACTAGTAAAGTCACCTTCACCTATGTCTTCAGCCAACCACCCGTCTAAAGTATCTTTCATTATATTACTAGAGCCTGCGAATTATGAAATATTTAGTTAAAAAACTAATCTTTTCTACGTCCGTAGATTACGAAAGTGAAAGCCAATAATGAAGCTAAGATGCCGAATCCTGGACTGTCATCTTCTTCTTCTATTACTTCTTCTTCAACTTCTGTAGAATCTGTTTCTTTAGCCTCAATTTCAGCAGTCATATCTGGACTAGTCCATTCAGTACCGTCCAATGATGTTGCTACAACTTGGAAAGTATAATCTCTTCCAGAAAGTGCTGCAGTATCTGGCGATAATAGAATTACTAAGGGAACAGGAATAGTTCCTACAACTAGAGTATCAGCACCCAAAGTAGCCCAACCAGGTGCATTAACTAATTCTAATGTAAGTGTATCTATACCATTACCATTGTTCGTTATGTTAAGCTTCATTTGTAATGAAGTATCTTGACTAACTGTAACTGTGCCGTCTGAACCAGTACCATAATCGATAGTTATATCAAAAACTTGTGAAGCAACTACTGAGACTGTTGAATTTGCGGTAGTTTCATTATCTGAAGAAATAACTGTAACTGTAATATCACCACTATTCGAATTTGCAGTCATTGTGGTTGGAACCACTACTGAAATTAAAAATTGTCCAGAGCTTACTGCGTCTACTGTTAAAGTACCAGTACTTGCCATTGGTGACCACATACTTGGCCCTTGAACAGTAACATCAAAATTATCTTGACCATTACCTCCATTGGTTACGTTAAAACTAAATTCAACTGTTGAACCAGGAGCCCCTGCCTTAGATTCTGAATCTACTGCCATCGAAACACCATAATGTTGATCCACTATTACTTCAAATGTTTGTGTTGCAGTTTCAGTTGATGATGACTCTGAGGTTGCAGTCATTGAGAATGAGGCTGAACTTCCTGCTAATGCATGAGCAGGTACTGTTAGAGAAACATCGAAATTACTAGCACCTTGCCAACCAATTAGGCCTGAAGTCGATGGTGTGGCACTAATTGTCCATCCTGCGGGAATATTAGCTAAGTCCCAAGTCAAACCAAAAGTATCTGCAGTATTTCCAAAATTATTAACTGCTACAGTCCAAGTTTGAATAGAATCACCTTCACTAACGTCTGCATTACGCATACCTGCACCTGAAACTCCAACTCCATACCATTCTGCAGCATTAACTGGAATTACAGTTAAGCCATAAGGTTGAAAGTATGGCATTCCAAACGGGTCTTCAGGATCAGTACTAGATGCTTGAAAATTAAGAATATCTTCACCTGCTTTAACATTACCGGTTAATTCAACAGTAATTTCCCATGTTTTGACTTCACTAGCCAACATACCTTCTAATTGACCTCCATAGAAAGGATGCCAAGACTCGTCAGCACTAGTTACAGACCATCCAGAAAGTGATGAATACTGTAATTGAATATCATCGTTTATGTCTGTAGGTAAGGTTGAACCATCTTCGTTCATGGTTACTGCGATATTCATAACTGTTAAACTATAACTAAAATTATCACCTTGATTGAAAGTTTCCAATTGTGCAGATGATGGGAAATTTGATTCATATGCAACCCAATTGGTTACACATACTATTGCAATAATGTTTGATTCAGTGCCATCTGCATTGATATTGATATTCAAAGGAACTTCTGCAAAGTCAATTTTAACTCCATTACCAACGTGAACTGAAACATGAACTTGAGATAAGGCTCCCGAGACTAAAGATAAGGAAAACGTTTCATTATTACTATCAGAAGCATTTGAAAATGTTACATTCTGTCCCAACCAACTTTCATCTTGAAAAGAGGCAGTTAAGGAAACTGTATCAAAATCAACATCTCCATCATTAACCAGTGTGATATCGTACTCAGCAGTACCATTTACTGAAGCAAAAGAATACTGATTGTAATAACCCTCTAATGTAGTATTAAGTGATGCTTCACCTTTTACTGAAGGAATGAAAGCAAAAGCAGACACAACCATCATTAATATAACTACAAAAGACAAAATTTGTCTACTATTACTTTGCATATGAATTCCTCCTTATGACCTGCGTCTTAGAAGAAGAACTGCGCCTAATACTGCAATTGCTGAGATAGCTCCAAAACCTGGAGAATCATCTTCTTCAACATCATCAGTTGTTGGGCCTGTTCCAGTTCCTTTCTCTGTAACTTTTATAGTTAAGTCACCAGTAGTTGAAGTAACTGTATCATCAGATGAAGTTGCTGTAACTTGGAAAGTGTAATCTCCGTCTGCATCAGAAACTGGAGCCATGGCCGTAATTGAAATTATTTCAGTTAAACCAGGACCAACTAAGATAGGAGCATCTGATATGGAAACCCATGATGGGGCATTTGCTAAAGATAAGGTTACTTGATCAATACCATTTCCATTATTAGTAACTGTAACTTTCATTTGAACGGACATGCCTTCTTCAACAGAAGCACTGCTCTTAACAACATCTGTTTCATTACTAAAGTATCCTGCAGTTAAATCAAAAACCTGGTTAGCTGATACGCTTACCGTTTGTGAAGCTTCGAAGTCACAAGCTTCTCTGTCATCGCCACATGCTTCTGAATATGCGTGAACCATAATCATTCCACTAACTGCATCTGAACTAGCATCTGCAGGAACGGTTACAGACAATACATTCTGACCTGTTTCTCCACTAGCTATTTCAGTCTCAGATGATGCTAAAGATGGATTCCAAGCTGCAGCGCCCATTGTCATGTAAGTAAATGTGTCATCTCCATTACCAGTATTAGATACAGTAAAGGTAAAATCTGTACTACTACCAGGATTTGCACTGTTCATCATACTGTCTACAGTTAAATCAAAATCATAACATTGTTTAACTGTTGCTGAAAATGTCTGTGTTTTTGATATTGAATTATCGACTGTTGAAGTTGCAGTCATTGAAAAGCCATGAGTTGTACCTGCTGCCAAATTAGCTGGAACCACAAGACCTAATGTGAAGGTGTGAGCACCATCATTTGCTTTAGGTTCTAGCATTTCAGTTGTAAAAGGTACTGCATTGTTTACCGTCCATCCTTCTGAACCTGCGTCTGAAGTGTCAAAAGTCACATCAAAAGAATCTCTATCATTACCAAAATTATCAATAGTAACAACAAAACCAATTGCTGCATCAATACCTGAACATCCGTTGTCTACTTGAGTAGTACTTGGATCCCAAACATCAGATTCGTCACTTGATGAAGTTATTGCTACTCCATTGAAAGTAGCTATCTCAGCATGTAAGAATATGAAAGTTGTAACCGGTGTTTCAGATTCGTCGAAAGCATTGAAACCGATAGTTGCTGGAGCTCCAGTATAAGATGATGAAGTTACAATTTCACCAACTAACTGAACATCTAATACTAAATCAAAAGTACCGTTTGCTGCAATATAGTTGATAGTTGCTGTTAAACTTGGTTTATCCCAAGCACTCTGACTACTATCTACATTCCATCCGCCGCCAATTTCTACTAATGTAATGTAAACTGACTCATCCAAATCTACGCCAGCACCGTTTGCATCAAACATAATATTTTCAACAGTTATAGTATATTGATGAGTCACATTTTCAGAATATGATTGGACACCATCTGCTGAAGAAACTTTCCAATTTGATATCTTTACAGAACCTGTAGCAGTTGCTCCGGTAGTGTCTTCAGTTGAAGTAACAGAAACTGACAGACCTACTGAACCACCTATTGATTCAGCACCCATAACTTTTACGCTAATACAAGCTGTAGTTGATCCTGTAAAATTGAGAACCGGCCCGCCGGCACAGTCATCTACACTAGCGTGATCCTCTGGCCAACCAGGCTCATCAAATGTCACACTAACATCTATGTCAGTATGAGATGCGCCAGATGCACTTGATATATCTACAGTAAAAACTGCAGTGCCATTTTCAGAAGCGAAAGAAGTTGTTCCGTCGTCACCACTAAGTGTGGCTCTGAGATCTCCATCTTCTGCGCTTGCGACTGGCATAACTAAAACTGATGCAATCATAGCTAAAGTTGCTAAGATAACACCAAAAGTTTTCATGTTTTGTTCCATTATTTCACCTTTTTTGCGTTCTACATACCCTTAATCTAGGACTCAGGGTAACTTTAGGCATCATAGAACGTATTTAAATAGTTTCTGAAAAATTAGTTCACTATGTTTTAACATGTTTTTTACAATTATATTAATTAGGAAACCTTTTATAGTTGTCTCATTAGCGAAGAACCCCGTGTTTGTGTCGGGAAGTTGGTTAAATTTGAGAGAACATTCAAGATTCGAAAAAGCGCGCGTTATAGGAGCTAGAGCTCTTCAGATATCCATGGGTGCTCCAGTCGACATTAAAGTACCTAAAGATATTATTGATCCCGTAATAATTGCTCAAATGGAATACGATCAAGGCGTAATTCCAATTGACATTGTAGATCGCGAAAATAAATGATTATTGAAGACGTTGCAATACGTAGAATTATTGATTCTAGAGGAAACCCTACTGTAGAAGCTGAAGTTAAAACAAAATCTGGATTTGGAAGAGCTGCCGCACCAGCTGGTGCATCAACTGGAACTCATGAAGCTGTAGCTTGGCCAGAAGGCGATATTTCAAAGGGAATCCAGTTTGCAGAAGAAAAATTAATGCCAGGACTAATTGGGCAAACTGTAGAAGACCAACGGAATTTTGATAATATTCTAAAAGAAACGGATGGAACTGACAATTTCAGAAATATGGGCGGAAACGTTAGTGTTGCATTTTCATTAGCTGCTGCAAAAGCAGCTGCTGAT
>Ga0233427_10002679_pt1 | contig 16415 bp, 16 predicted proteins | sample SI_118_April2016_5_FD_179885 | JGI IMG/M metagenome (GOLD analysis project Ga0233427, IMG submission 179885) | Seawater microbial communities from Saanich Inlet, British Columbia, Canada - SI_118_April2016_100_MG | ecosystem: Environmental > Aquatic > Marine > Inlet | place: Canada: British...
TAATAAAAAAAAAAAAAAAGCAAAAAAAACATTACTAAAGAGAATTAAATCAACAAACACTCAATATAAAATAAACAAAAATATTAAAAAAGGTGAGGAATTTCTTAAGACGCTTAAACCTATAACTAGTAAAAACATTAAAAATCAAGTCAATTCCGACATCGGCTATGAAAAATTTAAAGACATAGGACAAAACTCAAAATATACTAGAGAAGAATTTAATATATTAAAAAACTATTTTATGGCAAAAAGACTAGAAGAAATGAGAACTACAATCAATACAAAGAAAAAAACAAGCAAAAAACAAACACATCAATTAAAAGCAGAATATGTAGAAAGACAACTAGAAGCATTACCAAAAACAACTGATGGTAATATAAACACACTAACACCAGAAAATTATGAAAAATTTATACCATTAGTATCAGCCGCAAATTTGGATTTTAAATATATACCTGAAAAACAAAAACTACAATTTAAAAATGAAACTCAATTTAAAGAAATGAAAACTAACTTATTCAATATTTTGAAAGAAAAAGAAACAACTTTAACAGATAAATATAATAAGTTAAACAAAGAAGTAACAGAATTCTATAATATGGGACAATATAATTACACAAAATTTCCTCGTAATACAGAACAACGTGAAACAGAATTTACTAGAATTAAAAATATGCAAGAGGAATCTTATAGAATAAGAAAAGAAAAAAATAAAATAACAGACTTAATATCAGTTTACCCAAAACTCACGCAAGATAATGAAGCCAATACTAGCGAAGCCACTAATAGAGCAAAAAAACTTGAAAAACTAACAACCAATCGTCAACAACAACGAGAACAACAACAACGACAACGAGAACAACAACAACGAGAACAACAACAACAACAACGAGAACAACAACAACAACGAGAACAACAACAAAAACTAAGAGAATTTTATTTATCAGAATTTAATGCTCATAAAACTAATCCTTCTATATTAAAAAAACAGTATCTTAAATTAGCAAGACAACTACACCCAGATAAGAGAGAAAACACAGATAATACAGAATTTAAAGAAATGAAGAAAGTTTATAAAGAATTACAAAACAATTTAAGCAATAAGGCTTAAATGTATGGTAAATAATTAACATTCTCAAACAACATTATAAATAATAATCACCATTATCATAATTATTAAAATAAGACTTAATACAATCCAATTTCCTTTAATTGTATTACATTTACCATTTTTACTACTTTTTAATTCATTATAATTTGTTTCATCATTATTATCATAAACATTTTCATTTATATTAACAGTAAATCCTTCACTTACACCCATTATTTTATTAGAAGGGTCATTTAATCTCCCATTATAAGGATAAATCATTTTTCTTTTTATATTTTTATAATTATCATTTTCATTATTTATAGAATTATTATTTTCATTATCATTTCTATAATTATTATTTTCATTTTTTTTTTTATTAGTATTATTATTAGTGTTGCTAGAAACATTTTTTTTTACACTATGATATTTATCCCAAAAACTATCACTTTCTCCGCCTAAAGTGCTTTCAGCCCAATTACCATTAACCCATTGTGGTGGTTGTGCCACATTTAATTTATTCCATCTGTATTCTGGACTGGTGCTAATTTTTCTATCACCTATTCCTGTTCCAAAGGCTACTGGGACGAAATCTTCGTGTATAATATCATTACCAAAATCTGTTTTATCATAAGATAATCCTGTATAACTTGATTTATTACTATTGCTATATTTATTTGTAACACCTGTATAAGTTCTATTAAGGTAAATTTCTTTTCCACAACTATTTATCATTTTCTTATCAAATAAAACCATTACTGAAGGATTAAAATACATATTCGGTCCGCTATAACTTACACCTCCACTGGCGTAATTATCATTACCATCGGCACCACCACTACCTTGACCGCCACTATTATAAACTTTATCACCATTATTTGGTGTAGCAATTTGAACGCCAATAATTCCTATTCCAATTGCGTCGGCAATATTACTTGGTAAATCATCAAATAAAACAACACTTTTAAAATCTTCTATTTTATAATGTTTCATTATTTTATAGATATATTCATTTTTATTAGGTGGAAAATTAAAGCCCCTACAGGTTCTTTCATCATATACAGGAGCAATAAGATTATTTCTAGTAAAAAAAGTTTGATTAAATCCCATAATTCTATCCATATAGGCTTTAATGATTTCATAGGTGCCAAAACTAGCAATTGCTACATATTTTCCGTGTGTTATTAAATATTCAACTAATCTTTTAAAATATCGCCAATGAGGAACTTCATTTGTAAGTTGAGTGTCTGTTCTTTCTCTTATAGCAATTGGATCCATATTTGATTTATAATAATACTTTGTATCAATAAGCGTGTCATCAAAATCCCAAACCCATAATTTACATTGTTTAAGAAGATAATAAGAAATAACTAAATCATTTTTATAGGTTTGTTTAGTTGGTGTTGGTGTTGGGGTTGGTGTTGGTGTTGGTGTTGGTGTTGGTCTAGAATTATTATTTGAATTTGACATTTTTTACTTTTATATTAAGACTATATTATTTAATTTGATATTTTATTTGATATTTTATTTGATATTTAATATATTATTTAATTTGATATTTAATATATTATTTAATATATTATTTTATTTGATATTTAATATATATTATTTAATTAACTAAAAATATTATATAATATTAATACTATAATTAAAAAACTATTCTCCAGAACTATTTTATATCATTGTAATTTAATTCTAATAAAAATGGCTGATTATTCTATCTATTTATTTCACATCTTATTTGTTGGTCCATTACTTATTGCTATTGGTTTATATCACGACCATAAAAATTTCCCTAAAATGATTTGGGATTTACTTGTTATTATGGGTATGGGTATTACATTATACCATAGTTTTTTGGCTTATAATAGATATCAATTAGTTAATTCTAAGTAAATTTTTACTATAGTAAACTAAACTATAAAATATATAGAACATAATAAAAATAAGAAAAAAATAATTCATTAAATTTTAAATTTTTTATTTTTAATTAAAATTAAATTAAGTTGAGTTAATTTAATTTAATTTACATACCTCCGGGGAAGTTAACAAGGTTGGCACCAATACCAAAACCAACGCCCATATTAACGGGGTGGCTTAAAGAAGGCATCATAGTGTCAATAATAGCGAAGGTGCTAGCTGCAACAAGAGCAAGGGCAATGACGGCTTCAAAGTCAAATTTATTTTTAGGAAGGATAATAGCAGCAATAGCAACAATTAAACCTTCAAGGACGTATTTAACAACACGTTTGCAAAGTTCACGAGAATCCATTTGAATAATTAGTTTAGTTTAAATAGTTTTATAAAATTGAATATTTATATTTTACAATATATTATATTATACAAAGAATAAAATTTTTTTAAAATTATTAAATTAAATAAATTAAATAAATTAAATAAATTAAATAAATTAAATAAATTAAATAAATTAAATAAATTAAATAAATTAAATAAATTAAATAAATTAAATAAATTAAATAAATTAAATAATAATTTTATTTTAATATAAAAACAAAAAATATAATTTATATATGATAAAAAATAACACATTGATAATTTTGATACATCATAATAATACAAATAAAAAATGGAAACTACTATTTTAGAAAACCAACAATTAGTTGAAGAAACTAAATCCCAAGAAAAAGAACAACAATCTCAACAATTAGAAATACAGCAACCACATCAACAACAGCAACCACATCAACAACTATCTTTTAAAAAAAAAAATACATCTGTGGATTATAAATATATTTGTATTAAAAAAGACCAATTTGATATATCAATGGTTTATTTAAATTATTTAAGTTTACAACAAAAGAAATTTATTGAAATTATTTATAAATCGCCGTCTGTTTTTCTAGATGGTCTATTTTTTAAAACTCCATTAATATCTCATAAAGATATTATTATTTATTATAAAGATACTAAATATAATTGTTTAAATAATCCAACACTTAAATTATTATTAAATTATAAAGACCATTCAGCATTTATTAATATTTTGAGAAGTATTGATGAATATATTTCTAATTATATAAATAAATATTCAACTGAAATTGAAAATAATTTACAAACATATTATAATGATTATCGTAGTTTATTAAATTTTAATTATGAACAGATTATTAAATTTAAATATAATAATATTATTGAACTTCATATGAAATCTTATTTAGACCCAAGTATGATTACAAAAATCGAAACTAATAAAGACAATATAAATTATAATTTTACATTCAATATTTCAAATATTTATTTTAGTAATAATAATAATTTATTACCATTGGTAAAATGTAATAAATGTGAAGTCATTACTTAATATTTATTATTTTATTTAACTATTTTGATTTTTCTTTTATATAAATTATTTATGTGTAAATTTTAATATTATATTAAAATAGTAATAACTAATTATTTTAAAGATTATTTTAAATAACTATATTATTTATAAAATAAATATATTAATAAATATAAATAGAAAACTATAATTTAATCATTATGACATCAACTAATCCTAATACTACAAATCCTAATACTACTAATTCCAATCCAGTCCCATCATTAGCAAAATGTAATGGTGGAACTCCTCCTAATTATAGTAGTTTAAGAAAAGATAATATTGATAAAATAAAAACATATTATAATAAATTATTAGATGAATATACTAAAGCATATACAGAATATACTACTAATAAAAATAGTACTATAGTAGCAGATAGAGAAGATGCTGAGGCTATATTAAAACCTAGAGCCGAAGAATATAATACACAAATTATAAATCTTAGTAAAGAACTTATAACATCTGTAAATAGAGATACAGATTTAATTTTAGACCAAAAAAATGATTTAGAAGAAAAACAAAAACACATTGATACATTATTAAAAAATACTAAAATGTTAAAATCAAAACTAAAAGATTCTACTATATCTGAAAAAGCACATAATGATAGTTTAAACATTACTAAAACAGGTACAGAAGACTTACAATTTACATCACATATGTATATGGCTTTTAATATATTATTAGTTATATTAGTTGTTGGTTTTATTATTTATTTAGTATATTCAAATACTGATACAACAGCAAATAATAATCAAAATTCAATTAATTCTATTTATAAAAATATTAAAAAAAATAACTAAATCTATTTAATTAGTTTTATTCATTTTAATTTTATTCATTTTATTTTATAAATTAAAATATATTAATAAAATATATTAATAAAATATAATATAATAATAATATAATATAATAACTAAAAAAATGGAAATAGGTAATTCTGATTATGAAATATTATTATCTGATATACAAAAAACAATAGATAGAAATGATGAATTATTTAAATTAACGCAAAAAGCCAATTATCCTGATGCAAACTCTTATTCTAGCAATCTCTTAAATTATAAAATAGATACACAAGTATCAGATTTAAAAAAAGCAAGAACTCAAATTTGGGATTTTTTATCAAAAAAATATGAAGAAAATTCAACATTAAGAACATACTATTTTAATGAAATACGTAAAATTGATACACATATTAAAGAATTAGAAATGGAAAAAAAAAAATTAATTAATAATATAGAAACTAATAAAATCAAATATAATACATTTAGTAAATCACTTAAAAATGAAAAATACAATTATTATAAAATTGAGTATTATTTATTCCTTTATAAATTACTTGTATTTATTCAACTAGCACTTTTAGCAGTGATTACATTATGTATTGTTGGTATTTTACCTAAAACAACGTGTTTGGTTCTTACAGTTATTATTTTAATCGCTACTATCGCTTTTGTTTCCTATTATGTATTCTATGTTAATATTGGGCGTAGTAAATTTAGTTGGGGTAAATTTGAACATAATAATGACACTACAGAAGTTAAAGGAGGTCAATGTGTTGATAGCACTGGTGTTTCTCAAAGTGATAAGGCTAAAGCCAATGTTGATGCTAAAATAGATGAAATGATTAAAGAAAGTAAAAATGATGAACTATGTGAAGATGAAAATTGATATATGAATTGATATAAAAATTAATACATAAATTCATATTAAAAATTGATATAAAATCAATATTAAAAATTGATATAAAATCAATATTAAAAATTGATTTAAAAATTATTATTTTGTTTTTAATTATTTTTAATTATAACTAATACTATAGTATTTATATAAAAATTGATATAGACTTATTATATCAATAAAATAATAGTATAAATGTCTATTAAAGATAAAAATAATGATAATCTTATACTTATATTTAAACATAACTCAGTTATAAATAATGAAAATGATGAAAATATTGAAATACCAATAAATGATTTTCTGTCTAAAATAAATCAAATTACATCTTCAAAAAATATTATTGACGTATGTAATAGTATTGAATTATATAAACCTTCTATAATTAGTTATTCAGCATCAGAAGCAATACATTATAAAACTGCTTTGCGAGGTGATAATAATAGATTTATTTATAACTATATGATTAAAAAAATAAATTGTGATATCAATCCTAGTATTAATTCTACTATAAAAAAAGGTATTGCTATTATAAAATGGAAATTATATGATTTTATGATAAAAAGAGAAAAAGAAAAACGAAGAATGAGAAAAGAAATAGATTATGATGATTCAATTATCAATTGGTTAAGTTTATTAATAGGAATTTATCTTTATTTTGATGAAAAAGATGAAATGAATTTTAAACAATCAACATTATTAGAAGAAATAACGAAACCATTTACTAGTCATAGTTTTACATCTTCACAATATTAAATATTAAATTATTTTTTTTATTGTATTTTACATAATTATTATTTTAGTTTACATAAATTTTTTTAAGACTTTTTCTATTTTATCTTGTTTTACTTTACCAAATGTAATAATTTGAACTTTATTAAACTCAAATAAATCATTCGCACTTAATTTTAAATTCTCTTCTGTAATAGATTGTATTTTCTTTATTCTCATATCAATTGTTTCAAAAGGTTTATTAAATAAAATTTTAGAAGAATAATATTCATTTTCATCTTCAATATCATCAAATGATGTTTTATATATATCACAATAATTTTTTTTATTATTTTCAAGTTCAGTCTTATTCGTGCCGTGTTTTTTAAATTTAACTAATTCTTTAAAGATATGTTCTAGACAATTTAATGTATCATCAGGCTCATTTTGGGTATAAATATTAAAATACCCTACTTCTTCGTAATTAGTTATATCACAACTAATAGTATAGGCTAATCCTAGTTTTTCTCTAATTTCTACAAATAAACGACTACTCATATTACCACCTAAAATATTATCAAGTAATTTATAATAATAGTTGTTTGGGTCAAAATAACCTTTAGTTTTAAATATAATATTAACATAATCTTGAGTTAATTTTTTAGAAATACATTTTATAGAATAATAGGGATTTTTATCTACAAAAGGAACTATATGTGATACTTTAGGTTTATTTAAATTCATCGGTATAGGTATTGAAATAGGTATGAAATTATTATGAGTTATTTTTTTTGTTTTTTTTAATTTTTTTAATTTTTTTGATTTAAAATCAGTTGATTTATGTGTTAGATTATGATGTATAGTATTATTAATATTATTATTAAACATATCATTTGTGCTACATTTAGATTTAATAGGTTTAAAATAGTTATTTATTATTGTCATATATTTATTATCATATTTACCACTAAAACTAATAAGTAAGTTAGATGGTATATAATGTTTTTTATAATATTCTACAATTTCTTTTTTATTTATATTATTTAATGTATCTAGACTACCTATAATAGTATGTGCCAATGGATGTCCTTTAAATATATATTCTTCAACAGTATCATTAACAACATTATCTATATCATCTAAACCGTCATTGTATTCTTGAATAATCACATTTCTTTCTGGAGTAATATCTTTTTGTCTCATAAAAGAATGATATACCATATCACTTGTAATATTACATATTAACTCTACATTTTCTTTAGTAGACAGAAATTTATAATGATAAGCAGTAGTATCTTTACTTGTATAAGCATTAAAAGAAATACCATTTGAATCAAATGTTTTAGATATATCTAGATAATTAGGAAATTTAGGAGAACCTTTAAATAACATATGCTCTATAAAATGACTAATACCATAGACAGCAGGAGTTTCATTTTTACTTCCTACTTTAAAATAAAAATATAATGATGCCGACTCTGTATCTTTTCTATTGGGCATAATTAACACCTTTGTTCCTGATTTATTTTTATATAATTTCATTTTAGTTTTATGATTTGGCTTTTAGTTTTATGATTTGGTTTTTGTTTTTATGATTTGGTTTTTGTTTTTATAATTTTGTTTTAGTTTTATTTGTTATTTTTAATTTCTATTAATTATTAATATTATTATTTTGTAAAGTAGTGCTCGTCAATTATTATAATTATATAATCGTTGTTTAGTATAATAAGTATTTGATATAATTCTATAAATAAAAAATAATACATAATAAAAATAAATAAAAAAATGTCAAATAAACAAGATTATAGAACATCGTTTATACAATCACAACAAATAAACCAAAATCAACAACCCAATCAACCTCAACAATTACCTCAACAACCTTATTTAAAACAATCTTCTACTAATTTAAATTCTCAATTAGAAAAAGTAAATACATATTCTAATACTGATTCAATACAACCAAAGTATTCTCTAGAGACACAACAAGATACAAAACAATATTTAAAAGCAGATAATACTAGATTAAATTATGATAATAAAAATATAAATTTACATAATACTAGATTTACTAGTGATATTATTAGTAATAATCAAATTAAACCAACGGGACAAAATGGACAAAATATAAAAAACGGTCAAAATATACAAGCAAATAATAATCAAGTATCTCATCCAAATTCTAATCAAAATTCACAATTTATAACTAAAGTAAGTGATAAAATATATACACATTTTAAAACTAAATATCCATCAACGATAGATGCTTCTGGATTTAATAAAAATACTATAACTACGATTATTAATCAATCTATTAAAAAAGCACCTTTAAATGAAAAATCAATTAATAAAATAATTGAAATTATCGACCTTAAGTTTAAAATGACAATTAATAGTGATAATAGAAAAGGTTCCCAGTATAATACAAATTCATTTTCAATGGATGAAGAAAGTAAAATATCAGTTGATAAATATCTTGAAAATTATACAAACAAAGTAACAATTTTATCAGATAATGGTGTTAGTGGTGAAAAGGCATTAGAAGCGGATTTACCAAAAACAATGGCACCAATGAATGATACAATTAAAATAGAAAAACCTGAACCATTTAGTGAAGATTTTCCAATTAGAGATAGAGAAAAACAGACAGATATGTTAAATTCTGAAACACGTGAATATTGTTATTATGTTGTTATTAATTCTAATGATAGAAATATTGTAAAATCACCTAATCCTAATGAATTTGTTATTGAATTTGCTCCTGCTCCTTCTGGAGATAGTCCTCAATCGGGTTATGTTGATAAAGCATTTCACAATATAAAAGCGTGTGAATTATTAAATGTTTCTATTTTAGATACAAGTGGCGAGGGTGATTCTAGTGTAGCAACACCTGCTAGTTTTCCTTATTTATTATTACAATTTGATGAATTACAAACTAATTATTATGGAACAAATTCAAATTTATCAAAGGCATTTGCTATTTTAACAGATTATACAAAAACAGGTAATTATAAATATTATAAATTATTAGGTGAGAGTTCAGAAAGTAATATTTATAAAGTGTATAATCCTAGAATAAATTTAACTAAATTAACTACACGATTATTATTACCTGATGGCACACCATTTAATTTTGGAGCAACACATACAAATGATACATCTAATTCTTGTATTACATTTGGTTTAAGATTAACAACTATACAAAAAACATTATCTACTTCTTTTTTAAATAATGCTTAATTATTTATAAAATGCTTAATTATTTATAAAATGCTTAATTATTTATAAAATGCTTAATTATTTATAAAATTAATATATATATTATATAAAATAAAAAATGTATTTTACTAATTGTTGTCAATTATCTTCATTTATATTTATAATAAATATTATTTTAGGTATTTATTGTAACTATTATTTATATAGTTTCTTATTTTTTATATTATTAATAACATCTTTAATACATCATAGTAATTATACTGATTTTACTTACATATTAGATAAAACATTATGCTTTTATATAGTATTATATGGAACACTATTATTTTATCAAAAAAGTAGAGAACATTTTCAATCTATAGAAATTAATAATAATAATACTTTAACTACTAAAATTTTATTTAATTGTAAAATTATTTTATTTTTAATTGTAATTATATCATTTTTAACAGTAATTTATTTATATTATTATGGTTATTATTATAAAAAATATGTATTTGATAGTGATATAACTACGAGTTTCAAATATCATTCATTTATACATTATATATCTGCTTTTGCACATAGTTTAATAATGTTAATTTAATTATACTCTCTTTTTTGTTAATTTAGTTGTGTTTTTTCTACAACTTTTAATTCTGTTTTTATTATTTTTTAATGTAAGTGGATTATTACAAGATAATATAATATGTTTTTTAAAATAACTTTTATAATGTTCATATGTTCTAGTTTCATCTTTAGTATTAAAAGTACATAAATGATTACATTTGTAAAACCATTTTATTAATTTACTATAGGCTTCATTTTGTATTAATATATTTTTTATTTTAAAATTAGTATTTAAATAAATAGAGTGTCTAGATACATCTTGTTGACATTTTTTAGATATTTTACTTACATAAGACGAAATTAAGGGCATAATAGAATTGAAAAAAGTATGATAGACACTAACTATATTTAATTTTTCATCTTGTGTATGACAATTACTAAAATAACCTTGATAATTAAATACAATACTTCCTAAAAATTCTTTACCTAAATTACAAATATAATTAGTAATTGTTTTTATATTATTAGTATTACATAAATTATTAATTTTGTCTATTATTGGTTTATATTGAAGTTTAACATCTTTTAAATCAGGATTTTTATGTCTACATAACCCTTGACTTCTTAATTTTTTATTAACTTTATTATGTATTTTATATAACCATTCAATCATTTTTTCTCTAGTATCTAAAAAATCAGTTATAGGTAATGATTTAGTATAATTATTAAAACTAGAACGACAATATTTACAAGGCAATATATAAGATATATTGTTCATAAATTTTTCTATTTTTACTTTATCATTATAGGATGGTTTTTCAGGATAGATAAATGTTAAAGTATGTAAAAATATCCATCCACTTGGTCCCCAAAATTCTGTATTCATTTTATTATTATTTATACATATATTATTTTATTATAAGAAATAATATATATGTAATAAATAGAAATAATATATAAATAAATAATAAATATAATATAATAATTAAAAATGAAAGGAGCAGAAAAAGCATCAAGGAAAAGACCACAAATACAAGAACAAGAACAACAACAATCACCAGAATCAGAAAAAGGAAAATTAAATTTACAAGATATAACAGAACAACAAATAAATGAATTATTACAACAAGGTATTACACTAGACCAAATTGCTCAAATCGCCCAAGAACAAGGAGAACCTATACCACCATTAGTTGCTTCAATGATGAAACAACAAGGTATTGGTATATCTAATTCTGCGTCAGCACCACAACCAGGACAAGGACAACCAGGACAAGGACAACCAGGACAAGGACAACCAGGACAAGGACAACCAGGACAAGGACAACCAGGACAAGGACAACCAGAACAACAATCTTTAAAATCTAAAAAATATCCTACTATGATGAATACTAATGAATATAAAGCCTATCAAGATACTGTTAAAAAAGAAGAAGAAGAAAAAGCAAAACAAACACAATCACAAAAAACAAATGTATATGGTTATGTTTTTTCACCATTATTAAGTGAAGAATTAATGAAAGATATGAAAAGAACACAAGGGAGTTTTTTTGTAGGTGTAAATATTGCCAATTTAATGAATACATTTCGTGATATGATTGTTGATTCAGAAAAAAAAGCATATAAACCTAAATCTAAAATATTAAAATCAAATCCCGATAGTATTTTTAATAAAATAGGCGAATGGGTTGATGTTGATTTTAATACAATTTTAGATAAAAAAATGGGTGAAAGAGGTAGCGATGTCCCTCTTTTACCTGAAAAAAGATTAACGGAATACTCTACTTTTTATGAAATATTAAGTGAAAGTAAAAAATATAGTGATAGAGGATTTAATGGTAAAATAACACCTTATTCTTTATTAATAATGACCCGTATGTTATATAAATATAGAAATAATAATGCTCAATGGCTACGTGTTGCTACTGTTCTAGAATTAATTTATAAATATTTAGGGGATTATGTTTCTAGAGAACAGTATTTTAAAAATAATGATGAAATATCTGTTAGAAGTTTAATGGATTTAGAAGAATTTTATAATACAGACCATATATTTATGTCAAAAAGTGAAATTAATAAATTTAAAGAAACATTAAATTTTTATAAATATGATAAAAATACTGATGTTAAAAAACAAATCGCAAAAATACAAACAAAAATAGCACCACCTATTTAAAAAAAGGAAAAAAATAATATTTTTTTAAAAAAATTGATTATTAAGAAATTATTAAAAAAACAACATCAACTGCAATAGCAATAGCAATAGCAATAGCAATAGCAATAGCAATAGCAATAGCAACCACGGTGGAAACAAAACATCAAAATGAAATCTTATATGCTCTTTCTCAGTGATGAATTTGGAAAGGTTTTTGGTGGTAGCAGGACACCAATTCAAATTGTAGGTATCAAAGGAAACTTTGAATTTACTGCTGAAACACAAAGTGAACACTACTTAAGAACAAAAGATATTTCCGAGTTTGAAAGCGTTATTTACAATTCTGCAGAAAATTTCTGGGATAAAGAATTCTTTGAACACGAACCCAGAGTAGGTTTGGAACTTGATGTTTCCCCTAACACTTTTAACTTCATGTTCGGCAGTAAAAATGAAAACCCGTTCACCATTATTGTATTTTACTAATTAGATGAAATAATTTTATTTTATATTATAGTTAAAAATAAATTTTTTTATTATAAAAAGATATTTTATAAGATGTTTTTGTTATCTTTTTTATAAAAAAATATTTTCTAAACTATTTTTTTATATTTTTCTAAAACTATTTATATATTGTAATCAAACCACCAATCATCATCAAGATAAGGTGGGATTTCACCAGTATTAATACAATTATTAATACTAGGTCCTGCTTTAATCATACTATTAATTTCATTAAAATCAACAGCATAAGAATAATATCTAATATTAGAAAGATAACCTTCAAATCCACCAAACATATTTATCCAGAAATCATCTTCATTTTGTTTTGGTAATGAACTTAATTCTTTTCTTATTTTTAAATAACCATTAATATATAAATCTAAATTTTTATTATTAAGTATAATATTCATATACATCCATTTACGAATAGGTATATTTTCAATATCAGCATATTCTAAAATGTTATCTAATGTATTCATATAGACACGAACGGCATTTCTATCAGGGTGTATCCAAACACCAGGAGCACGGTTAGGGTAACTAGAAGCATTACCTTTATGAAAGAGATGTTTCCATTCGCCTTTTTTGTAATCAAAACTATCTATTAAGAACCAGAAACCATAGGTAAATTGTATTCCATCTTTACCTTCTGATTTATTTATAGGTATATAATTTACGCTATAAGGGTCTTGACTTATTACTAAAGCATGCTTGCCATTTTTATTTCCTTGTAATAAATAAGGGGAATTTGTAGTTTCTTGATTATATCTATTAAGAAGATATCTAGCAACATAAAAGATAAATGCTAATACAATAATCATTATAATTATTTTTAAAAGCATATCCCATAATGAATCTTCTTCTTGTTCAGCAACTTTAATAACACGATTTTCTTTTTTATTATTTTCTTTATTATTTTCTTTATTATTTTCTTTATTATTTTCTGTTTTATTTTTAGTTGAATTATTTTTATTATTATTATTGTCATTATCATTACCAAGTATTTGATTTTTAATATTTGTTAAACTATTACCTATATTATCAATACCTTTATTTATGATACTGTCATTATTTTCAATATTTTTATTATTATTAGTTTTTGTATTATTAGTTTTTGTATTATTAGTTTTTGTATTATAATTATTATCAAAAATACTAAATAAATTATTATTATTATTATTATTATTATTATTATTATTATTATTATTATTATTATTATTATTATTATTATTATTTTTAGTATTTATAGTTGCGGTATTAGTTGGGTTATTATTTTTTTTATTATTTAGTTTTGGGGTATTAGTTGCTGGGGTATTAGTTGCTGGGGTATTAGTTGCTGGGGTATTAGTTGCTGGGGTATTAGTTGCTGGGGTATTAGTTGCTGGGGTATTAGTTGTTGGGGTATTAGTATTTGATTTACTAGAATTATTTGACATTTTTAACTAATTATAATAAATTTATATTATTATATAATTTTATTTTTATAATAATTTACAAAAATTAAATATTATTAATATTAATATTATAATAGATTATTTATTTATAATCATAAACAAAAAATAAATTAAAAATAAATTAAATAAATTAAATAAATTAAATAAATTATATAATAATATAAATTTACATAAGAATAGAATAAACTAATGACATAATAATAATAATAAATATTGTCCAATAAACCCATTCAGGAATAATAGAAAATAATGTATCTTTTACAACTGGTCCATCATAGTAAATTTGTTTTGCTTGTTGTATTGTCATTGCTGAATTTGTAAATTTAACTCTTGAAATCATACCTGAAAATCCATCATCAGGTGTTATTTTAACATCTTCATTTGAAATATCAGGAAACCTTTTTAAAATACAACTTGATGATAATTGACCATCTACATAAATATCAACATTTTGATTATAAACACTAACTATAATATTAACCCATTTTTGTAAAGGTATCATTTTAACAATACAAACATCCGTATTAGGATAAATAGCATAGGCACTATCATTACATTCTATACATTTATCTTCTTTATACTCTCCTGTACTATTAGTTTCTTCATTTGTGGTATTATTATTTTCTTCATTTGTGGTATTATTAGTTTCTTCATTTGTGGTATTATTAGTTTCTTCATTTGTGGTATTATTATTTTCTTCGTGATTATGAAAGTTTTCTATTTTATTATTCGTAATTTCATTACCTGAAATCATACTAAAATAATTATTTTTATCATTATTTGAAATATATTCTACTGTTGGATAATTTACTGTATTATCACCCATTTCTTCATTTTTATTGAGAACTTCACTAGGCATATCATTAGATAAATCAATTACTAAATCATTTGATAAATCATTTGATAAATCATTTGATAAATCATTTGATAAATCATTTTGTGATTTATGTTTAGTAATTATGTCTTTTTTTACAAAGTTAGCAGGTGCAGGTTCACTAGATATATTAAAATTTTCTTTAGTTAAGTTATTTACTTGAAGAGGTAATGAAATATCTTTAAAATTAGAGATAGAATTATCTTGACCTTGTAATTTTATTCTTACAATTAAATCATTTGTTTTTTCAGCAAGAAAAATTTCAGGATTTCCGGAACCTTTTTCACCTCTACGAACAATAACTTTTTCTTTACCATAATTATAATTATAATCTTTTATATTAATCCAACAACTTATAGAATATTCATTACTATAATTTGAATTAGGAATAGAACCAGACCCAACCATAAATTTACTATTAGCATTTTTAATATCTGGCATAACATCTACTTCTTGTGTTTTAATAAATGTTTGTTGATTATAGTAATTATATAACCAATAAGAAGAAGCTATAAATGCTAAGACAAATACTAATAATAATATAATACCAACTATATTAGATCCACCTACACTAGGAGTTGGAATTTGTATATATTCAATTTTAACATTGCCATTCTTTTTTGAATTCATATTATTATTATTATTATTTTTATTATTTTTAAAAGACACACTTTTTGATTTATTATTATTATTCATTTTAGAAATAAATTATAATTATATATTACTATAACTATATATTATTTATTTTTATTATTTATAATATTAATAGAAAAATAAATTAAAAAATAAATTAAAAATAAATTAAAAATAAATTAAAAATAAATTAAAAATAAATT
>Ga0233427_10002690_pt1 | contig 16390 bp, 15 predicted proteins | sample SI_118_April2016_5_FD_179885 | JGI IMG/M metagenome (GOLD analysis project Ga0233427, IMG submission 179885) | Seawater microbial communities from Saanich Inlet, British Columbia, Canada - SI_118_April2016_100_MG | ecosystem: Environmental > Aquatic > Marine > Inlet | place: Canada: British...
CCGGTCTGCTTGAATTCGACCTGCTGGCAGACTGTACAGACGCCGCCTCCGTCGAAGGCCAGCGTTTCGGAAGTTTCGGGCATCACGCAACGGCTGCATTGTTTCATAGGCTGGCCTCCTGGCCCGGGACATGGGCATCGGCGCGGGCGACAAGAGCACCAAGGCCGTCTGCATCGAGCACGTCGCTGTTCTGATTGCTGGCGTAGCGAAAATTCTCTTCAACCTTGCGGGCGCCAATCGCCTGGTAGGCTTCCAAACTCCAGTTGTCATAGCCCGGGCAGATAACGAAACGGTCATCGAGTTCGAGTGTGGCGCGTGCATCGTCTTCGGTGATCATCACCTCGTGCAGCTTTTCGCCAATGCGGATGCCGACATTGCGGATCGGCAGCTCGGGCGCGACGACCGCCGCAAGGTCGGTCACCAGAGAACTTGCGATCTTGGGCACGAAGATCTCGCCTCCCTGCATCAGGGCAAGACTCGAAAGAACAAAGGCAACGCCCTGTTCAAGCGTGATCCAGAACCGGGTCATGCGTGGATCGGTGATCGGGAGATGATCGACGCCCGAAGCCTTCAGGCTTCGAAACAGCGGCAACACACTACCGCGCGAACCCAGGACATTTCCGTAACGGGCGACCGAGAACCGCGCACCGTCGTCACCGGAAAGATTGTTGGCGGCAACAAAGATCTTGTCGGAAGCAAGCTTGGAAGCGCCGTAAAGATTGATCGGGCTCGCGGCCTTGTCGGTCGACAACGCAACGACCCGCTGAACCTTGGTGCGCAGTGACGCCTTCACGACATTCTCGGCACCATGGATGTTCGTCATGATGCATTCGAACGGGTTGTATTCGGCTGCAGGGACGTGCTTGAGGGCAGCGGCATGAACGACGACATCAACATCGCGCATGGCCATTTCCAGACGATCGACATCGCGCACGTCACCGATGAAATACCGCACGCAGGGATGGCTCCGGTCGTCGAAATTTCGGGCCATCTCATACTGTTTCTGCTCGTCGCGACTAAAGACGATCAACTTGTGGGGTTTGAAGCGCTTAAGCACGGTCCCAACAAATGCCTGGCCGAACGACCCGGTGCCACCGGTCACGAGGATGGAGGCGCCATTGATCTCTGGAAGTGGCGCATCAAAGGCGCGTGGAGATACGCTCACTGGTTTGGCCGATCTTGTGATTGGGAGATATTGGGATACTGCATCTTGGGATATGGAGCGGGCCTTGCCACGCTACCGCAGGCCGGGTGATTCACGTTCACCAGCCTCGGCGCACAATGTTCATCACATGAACGTCAGGGTCAAGTTCAATTTCTGAACGCAAAAAATCCTCACATCATTTGACAACGCCGCCGCGCCTGCCGAAGCTCCCGCACATCAGCGCTCCGAGGGTGTTTTGAACGACCTTTCCGACAGGCCATCGCAGACCGAAACAACGCTCGACGCCATGGCAAGAATGGCCGCAGACGGCAATGCCGGCTGGACGACGTTGCCGCCCGATGCCTATTGCAATCCCGAGATCCACGCGCTGGAGGTCGAGCACATCTTCAAGGCAGGCTGGATCGCGATCGGACGTGCCGACGAGGTCGCCGAAGCCGGCAGTTTTTTGACGCGCGAGATTGTCGGCGAACCGATCGCCATGATCCGGGGCCAGGATGGGATCCTGCGGGTCTTTTCCAACATCTGCCGCCATCGCTGGATGAAACTGCTCGACGGGCGGGGCCGCAAGGCCGTGATCACCTGCCCCTATCATGCCTGGGTCTACGGCCTGGACGGCGCCCTGCGCAAAGCACCCGACATGGACCAGCACCCGACCTTCAAGGTTGACGATATCCGGTTGGGCCAATTGCACCACGAGATCTGGCAGGGCTTTGTTTATGTCAACCTGGATGGCCGGGCAGAGCCGCTGGCCTCACGCCTCTCCGATCTGACTCCGCGCATTGCGGCTTATGGCCTGGACGATTGGGTGACTGCAGGCACCGTTGAATGCTTCATGATCCCCTGGGACTGGAAGGTCATGCAGGACAACGGCGAGTGTTACCATCACGCCGGACTTCACCCGCGAACCTTTCAGGATGTCTTTCCCGGGGAAGAAGCCGGTGCGGTCACCGGCAACGACTGGACCATGCTGTGGACCCCAGCCCGTGACAGCCTGCTGGAAACCACCGCGTCGGGCGAGACGCTCATGCCCGACTGTTATTTCGAACCGCTCGAAGGGCTCGATGACTTTCAGCGTACCAACTTCATGCTGGTCTACGTACTGCCCAACTTCTTCATCTACCTGCAGCCCGATTGCGGCCTGCTGATCCGGGTCGAACCGATCGCGGCGGGCCGTTGCAACATGTCCGGCGATCTCATTGTGCCGCGTCAGGCCCAGGCCCTGCCGGACTATCAGGAACGGCTTGATCGTTTCACGGCGTTCTTCAACCGCTTCAACGACGAAGACACGCCAGTCAACACGGCGATCCAGAAGGCGCTTGAAAGCGGCCGGGGAGGGCCTGCCCCGCTCTCCCACCTCGAAGCCCATAACCGCCACGTCGCGTGGTGGGTCGCCAGCAAGCTGGCCGGGGCGACCGCGACCAGAACCAAGAGCAAATCCTGATCTGAATGGATTGCGAAGTAATCCATTCAGATCAGGATTTGCTCTAACTCTATGAATTAGAGCGGATTCACACGCTCACACGGAACCATTTTGTGGTTTCGTGTGAATCCGCTCTAGTCGTCGCGTTCCAGCCGGGTGACCAGTCGTTCGATATCTGCGGTGGCCTTCTTCAGCTCTGCAACAATGGCTGTGCGATCATTGTTCAGCGGCAGGTCCTCGGCCAGAAGTTCCAGCTTCGAGCGCGAGCGCCAGGCGACATGACGTGCCAGCTCAGCCAACAGGCCGGGCTCGCCCCATCCGGCCATGCGTTCAACCTTGGTCGGATCGGCCTTTGAAACATCGGCCGTGACGAACCCCGGCACCAGCGTGATCCGCTCGCCTTGCGTCTCCAGCCTGCTGGCGCGATGCAGCACCAGGTGGCCCTGCTGAAAGAGTGCGTAGCCGGCCCCGGGAAAGTCGATGGTCTCGACAAGGTCTTGCGGCAGCTCTTCCAGAAAGCCTTCGGTCAACAGGCCCGGCGTCGTGTCCAGAAGCGATGCAGCATGATCCAGCGTTCCCCGGAAGAACTGGAACTTGCCACCCTGGAATGTCGTCGGGTCGCTCGCCATCAGGACATAGTCGAAACCGATGGAATCGATGTGCCAGTTGTCGATCGCCTTGGAGAAGTCGTCGGGCGCGAAGTTGATATAGACCTGCTGGGACGGCAGCGAGTGGGGCGCCAGTTCGGTTCCGGCAACATCGGAGAGAAACGCCGCGACATCGGGGCTGTTGGTGAGGTCACGCAGGAACCGCGAACGATAGACCGCGCCCGCCACATAGGAACTGGTGCGCTGGCCCTCTTCCGTGCACCGCTCATCACGCAACGCCCGGCAGACCGCCTGGACCGCTGACACACCTTCGTTGCTCATCAAACGGAACGGCCCCGCAGCCGCAACCGGCGAAGGCGTCGCCGCGATGACGCTATCGTCGTAGCCGAAATCCGCCAGTGACCAGATCTTTGCCGGCGCTTCCAGCGCGAGATGACGTGCGGGATCAAACACTGGCTCATCGGCGAGTGGCTCGTAGCCTTGTGGTATGGCATTCGGGAATGGCGGTGACGCAGCTGTCATGCCTGAAGCCTAGCACCAGGCAGGAAAGCGCGTCTTGCCAATGTCATGGACACAACGTTGATCGATCCCCAGCGAAGGCTGGGACCGATACGCGGCTTGCCAGAAACACACGAACTCCGCGTATGGATATCAGCCGGCCAACGCCCTCAAGGCATCGATACCCACGGCCTTGCCGTCGAACTCTTCCATGGCGTCGGTCAGGCATTCCCACATGTAAACGATCGAGGCGCTATCGATCACCATGTCGATGGCATAGGTCGCGCCACGGTCGTTGCGCACCATGACGGCGTTCATGCGCGCGACGCTGGTCTGGGCAATCTGGTGGTTGGCGAAGCGATGGGCACGCAGATCGATGCCGCACATCTTGGCCATCATATGGGGCACCTGAGCGCCGGTCATGGCGATCCGTGCGTTGGTGTCGGCACGGGGCACGGGGAAACAGACCGCACCTTCCATGGTCCAGGCCGCAGCGAGCTTGTCGATCACGGCATGTTCGCCACCATCGGCGCCGATCAGCAGCAACTCACCGGCCGAAAGACGGCAGGCCAGCGTGCCGTCGCCCTGGGCGCGGGCCTGGTTGGGTTCGGGCAGGTCGAGGCCCTGGCCGCCGGCCCAGCCCGCCATGTCCCAGCCCTTGTAGCCGGCGCGCGGCAGGGCCGTGAGATCGGCAATGCCCAGGTTGGCGCCAGCCGCGATTTCGCCGGCTGCGTCACCGTAATGGGCGGCTGCGGCAAAGCCGTTGATCTCGGTCCAGTGCGCGCCCAACGAGGCCGAGACCCGATAAAGGTTGGAGCGGCGGGTGCAGTCTGTCGGTGTGAGTGCGTCAGGCATGATGATTCCTCACAGCTCCTGGCGGGCGTTTTCGGGATCAAAGAAAGGCAGGGGCACGACCTTGCAGGTCACCATCGTGTCGAGATCCATCTTCACGCGTTTGCCCGATACATGACCGGAATCAACGCGGACCTCGAAGCTGGTCCCGGCCTCGGCCTGGTCGGTCTCGACGTAGGCAAGACCGATGACCTTGTCGAGGGTCGGCGAATAGCTGCATGACGTGATGCGCCCGGCAATATCGCCATCCCTGATCACCAGATGACATTCTTTCGGTATGGTCGTTTCCTTGCCGCCTTGGAGCTCAAAGCCGACCAGCTTGCGCTCGAGCATGTCGCGCTGGATGTCGATCGAACGTTTGCCGATGAAGAACGGGCGTTTTTTGGCCAGCACCCAGTCCATATCGGCTTCCATCGGGTTGGTCAGGCCGTCGGTATCCTGGCTGACAATGATGTGGCCCTTCTCGAGACGCAGCAGGCGCTGGCATTCGACTCCGAACGGCTTGATGGCGTGTTCGGCGCCGGCTTCCATGATCGCGTCCCACAGCGCTTCGCCCGAATGGGCGGGGCAATGGATCTCGAACCCGAGTTCGCCAACAAAACCGACGCGCAGCAGGCGGCAGGGAATACCGGCCACGGTCGCCATGCGAACGCCCATATAGGGGAACCCGTCGGCGGAGATGTCCTCATCGGTCAGCTTGGCCAGGACCTCGCGTGACTTCGGCCCGGCAATGTTGACGCCGCTGAAGGCGCCGGTGACGTTGGTGACATCGACCTTCAGGCGCCACTGCGCATTCCAGAACAGCATCTCCTTGTAGACACCATCGACACCCGAGGTCGTCGCGGTGACATAGAAGTGGTCATCGTGGAAACGGCAGGCGACACCGTCATCGGTGATGACACCGGTCATGTCGGTCATCAGGGTGTAACGCGCACGCCCGATCTTCTGCTTCTTGTAGGCCCAGGTGTACATGCGCTCCATCATCTCGGCCGCATCGGGGCCGCGGATCTCGAGGCCACCCAGGGTCGAGACATCGATCATGGCGACATTCTCGCGCACGTTCCTGGCTTCGGCGTGAATCGCAGCCATGCGATCGCTGCCGGAGCCGTAGTGCTCGGGGCGATACCACAATCCCGCCTGCATCATGCCGCCGCCGGCTTCGACATGGCGGTGATGCATCGAGGTCAGACGCTTGGGCTCGAAGCTGCGCCCCGCCAGCACACCGATCTTCTCACCGGTATAGGGTGGGCGCTGGGTCGTCATGCCGGCATCATTGATGCTGAGGCCGTTCGCCCTTGCGTTCAGGCGGATCGCGTTGAGCCAGGAATGGCGGCCCTGGCTGGGCCCCATGCCGCAGGTCGAGAACCGCTTCATTAGCTCGATATGGGCGTAACCCTCGTTGACCGCATTGGTCAGGTCGTGGAGCTGGATGTCCTCGTCGAAATCGACGAAATCCTTGCCCTTGCTATGTTCGAACATCGGCCAGGCATGGTTCTGCCCGGTTTCGCCCTTATCGTTGCGGACCGTGGGGATCGCACCTTTCGTGAAGCCTGCGTCTTTGGCAGCAGACCAGCCGGCTTCGCGGCCCTGCTCGATCACGGTGTCGATCAGGAAACAGCCCGCGACCGACCCGGCCGCAAACATGCCCTCGGGCAGTTCGCCGATCTCGAACATCGAGGTCGCATCGTTGTAGGGCGTCTTGCCGCCGGCATGCCAGATCAGGTTTGCTGTCGGCTGCCAGCCGATCGCGGAGATGATCGTGTCGCAATCGAAGGTGTCATAACGCTCGGCGACCTGGCCCTGGCCCATGATCTTGGAGACCCTCGCGCCCTCGACCCCGTTGAGATGGGGTTTGGCGAGCGCTTCATGGACAGTTGCGCCAAGCGAAATCGGGATACCGTGATCGGCCACCGCATCAGCCAGCTCATGGCGCGGCCGTTCACTGTTGAGGTCGGCGATGCAGGCGACATCGACACCCGCTGCAATCAGATCAAGCGCGGTTGCGTAACCTTCGGCATTGGCCGTGGCAATGACGGCGCGGTTGCCCGGCTTCACGCCATAACGGTTGACCAGACGCTGCGCGGCAGAACTGTACATCACACCGGGCAGGTCGTTGTTGCGAAAGACCATCGGCTGCTCGTAGCTGCCGGTCGCCACGACCACCGCCTTGGCGCGCAGCTTGAACATGCGGTTGCCCTGGATGACGGGCAGGAAGTGATCAGTGAACCAGCCGTTGCAATAGGCACCGGTCAGGACCCGGATGTTATCCTTGGCCTCGACCGCCTTGACCAGACTGTCGTTTTCGGCGGCCGCACGCTGCCCCGCGGCATCGAAGCGGGCATAGGTAAGCGCACCGCCGAGCTGCGGGTTTTCTTCGACCAGCACGACCTCGATGTCGTCGCTTGCATCAGCCGCCTCGAGCGCCGCTGCCATGCCGGCGGGGCCGCCGCCGACAACACAGACATCGGCCCACAGATACTGTTTGTCGAAATAGCCGTGATGGGCATCGGTGTTGACCTTGCCCAGGCCGGCCATGCGGCGAATGATGGGCTCCCACAGCTTCCAGGCGCCCTTGGGCCGAAAGAAGGCCTTGTAGTAGAAGCCGACGGGCATGAACTTGCCGAACTTGTCGAGCATCTGGGCACGGTCGTGCTCCAGGCTGCCAAAGACATTCTGGGCTTCGACCGTCATGCCTTCTTCGATCAGGCGTGTGTCGGCCGAAACGCTGGGCTCGTCACCGATCTGGACCAGCGCATTGGCGTCATGGCCGGCGGCCGAAACCGTGGCGCGCGGACGGTGATACTTGAACGAACGCGAGATGATCTTGACGTCTTCGGCCCAGAGCGCGCTGGTGATCGTGTCACCGGCGAAGCCGGTTCGGGCCTTGCCGTCAAAGGTGAAGTTGACCGGCTTGGAGCGGTCGATCAGCAGGCCGTGCGGGGCATCCAGGCGGTTGCGCGACATGGCGGCCTACTCCTTGGGCTCTGAGGTGGTCTGCGGCGCGGTAAACTCGACACGATCCTTGAAGACCTCGTTGGCCGGATAGGTCTTGAAGATCTCGTCGGTTCTGGTGTCGCGTTCTGCAATGAACCAGTAGGCGGTCGCCGTGTGGTACCACCACTCGCGCACAACGCCTGCGGTGTTGTTCTCCAGATAGACGTAGTCGATCCAGGTTGCGTTGTCGCAATCGGGCGCCGGCAGATCCAGAACCTCACCGCCATAGGTGAATTCGGAGATATTACGCGGTCCGTTCAGCGGACAGGGCATGATCTTCATCGTGCCGCCTCCCTAGTGGCCAACACTGGCGGCACCCTTTTCGCCGACCAGCTTGAAATCGTGAAAACGCTGCAACGCGAAGGGCGCGATGGTGTCGGGCACCTTGCCCGTCGCCAGCATTTCGGCATTCCGTTTGCCGCAGACCGGCGTCGCCTTGAAACCCCAGGTGCCCCAGCCGGCATCGACATAATAGTTGTCGATCGGCGTCTCACCCATGATCGGCGCAAAGTCCGGCGTCATGTCGGTCATGCCGGCCCACTGGCGCAGCAGTTTGACCTCGCCGATAAAGGGCAGCAGTTCCAGCATGTGCATCATCAGGCCCTCTTTGAAGTCGAGGGACGAGCGCGTCATGTAGACCCCGTAGGGATCGGTCGAGCCGCCCATGACCAGCTCGCCACGCGAGGACTGGCTGACATAGACATGCAGGCTGCCCGACACGACGATTGCATCGAGGAAAGGTTTTTGCGGCTGGCTGACACAGGCCTGCAACGGGATCGTCTTGAGCGGCAGTTTGAAGCCCGCCATGTCGGAAACGACACCCGACATGCCGGCCACGCACTGGATAACCTTGCCGGCCTTGATCGTACCTCGGTTGGTCTTGACCCCGGTCACACGTTGCCCGCTGCCATTGGCCTTGGTGATCTCGAAACCATGCACCTCGGTATTTTGATGAATATGCACACTGCGCATCGCGGCACCGGCGGCATAACCCCAGGCCACGGCGTCATGGCGCGCGATCGCACCGGGGGCATGGTAGAGCGCACCCATGATCGGGTAACGCACCTCATCGGAATAGTTGAGCTGTGGCACCATCCTCATCAGCTCGTCACGCAGCACCAGCTCGGACTCGATGCCGAAATGTTTGTTGACCTCGGCGCGCCAGCGCATCGTGCGGATCGCGCTGTCGGTATGCGCCAGCGTGTAGTGGCCACGCTCAGAATACATGATGTTCATGTCGAAATCGTTGGCGAGGTCCTTATAGAGGGTCACCGATTCGTCATAGAACTTCACGCCTTCGGGCGTGAGATAATTGGAGCGGATGATCGCCGTGTTGCGCCCGGTGTTGCCGCCGCCGATGTAACCCTTGTCGAGCACCGCGACATTGGTGATGCCGTGATCGACCGCAAGGTAATAGGCGGTCGCCAGCCCATGGCCACCGCCGCCGACAATGACAATGTCGTAGGAGTCCTTGAGGTCACTTTCGGCAGGCAGGGCCCGTGGTACGGGATGGCCCTTGTTGAGGCCGAATTTAAGCAATCCAAACGGCATGGGAACACTCCCGGCGCGAGCAATGGTGGAGCGGACACTCCCTGGCGCGGGCCCCGACAAGAGCCTGCAACGCCTGTGGCGGTTTAGACCAGCCCCGCGCGGCTGTCCATGGGGTTACAAACCTTTTTAGCCCAATTTCATACCAATTCCCGCCAATTTATTCCGATTGCCTTCGAGCAGCCACGTTCAAGTGTGAAACTGACTGCGAAATCGTGACCCAGGAACGGAGCAGACACAGCTTGCACGGTCAAAACAAAGCCGCCACAACGGGTTCATCATGAGATTGACCAGCCTTCTTGCCCTCACCTTGACGCTTGCTATGGCGTTGCCGCTTCAGGCCGATGTCGAAAGCGATGTCGAAGCCGCGGCGACCGCGGCCGAGGCCGGTGACTTTGAAACCTCGCTTACCCTGTTGAACCGCATCATCGATTCCGGCGAACTGCCACCCGAACGCCATGCCGTGATGCTGCAGAACCGTGGCGTCATTTTCCAGATCCTGGATGATCCGCAAACCGCGCTGGATGACTTCAACCGTGCGATTGCCTTGTCGCCAACCTATACCGATGCGCTTTACAACCGCGGCATCACCTTCATGGCCCTTGGGCGCCCGGCCGATGCGGCCAACGACTTCTCGGCCGTCATTCGCGAGGAGCCCGCAGCAGTCGATGCCTATGGCAATCTCGCCGAGGCGCAGCTCGCCATGGGTCTGATCAACGAAGCAATCGCCAGCTACGACCACGCCATCGCGCTCGCCCCCACCGAGGTCCTGCTGTTGGTCAGCCGTGCCCATGCCCGGCGTCTGGCCGGCGACATGACCGGTGCGATCATCGATTACGACACCGTGCTCGCCTATCTGGGCGCCGACCCCCTGGTCTATTTCGAACGCGGCCGGACCCGGGCGGTCGACGGTGACATGTCGGGCGCACTCGACGATTTCAACCGCGCACTGGAACTCGATCCCCTCTGGGTCGAACCGATGATCGAGCGCGGCTTCCTTTATCTCGATCAAAGTCTGTTCGACCTTGCCCTCATCGATTTCGACGATGTCCTCGCTCGTGAGCCCGACGTGGCAGATGCTTTCTTCGGCCGCGGCTGGGCCCATAACGGTGTCGACGACCCGAACGCCGCGATGGACGACTTCATGATGGCCTATGCCCTTGGCTACCAGAACGCCTGGCTCGATGAACACCTGCGCGAACTAGGTGTGATCGAATGAGACCAACGGGTCTGATTGCGTGCTTGCAATATCTAAAGCCTTCGCTTCAATAACAGCTTTGGTGCCTTAGATACGAGGAGGCTGACAATGGATGCGAAACCCGAGTTCAAGGGACGCTGCTTTGTCATCACCGGTGCAGGTCGAGGACTGGGCGCAGCCTTTGCCATGGTCCTTGCCGATGCGATGGCCTAGGTCATTCTGACCGGCCGTTCGACCGGCCCGCTTGAATCCACACGTGACGCGATAGCGAGCCGAATGGGCCAGCGCTCCGAGATACGAGTGCTTGATCTGGCCGATCCCTTGCTTGCCGCGCAATGCGCTCGTGATCTCGCCGCCCGACCCCATGGGGTCGACGGCCTCATCAACAATGCGGCGACCTGGCAAACAGGTAGCCTAGACGAACACGACGATGCCGAGATTGCCGCGGTGATCAACGCCCATGTCACCGGTACGCTGCTGGTGACAAAGGCGCTGGCGCCAGCGCTGATCGCCGCCCCGGCCGGGGACATCGTCAATATCGTGTCGACCTCGGGCTTGCCCAATGTGCCACTCGATGGCACCTCGGTCGCGTTCCATGTCGGCAAACACGGACAGGCTGGCATGAGCGAAGCCCTGCGCCAGAACTTTGCGGGGACCAATGTGCGTGTGACGGCACTTTATCCCCCCGATCTCGACACCATGACACCGCTCGATGCCGCGTGGGATGCAAGCCCCGACCGCAACCACGACCGGAAAGTCACCAGCCGTGATGTCGTGGAAACCGCCCTGTTTGCCATGATGCGTCCACGCAACTGCACGCTGGCCAGCATCGTTTTCGATTCCGATGCCGGCGGCATCTATCCCGATGGCAACCCGCGCCACGGGCAGCTCTCTTGATCAGTCACCGGCGCCCGATCCAATCTAGAACTTCCACTCACGCGGCACGAACAGCCCATCGGCGGCGATCCGCGTTTTGGCATCCGGGTCGTTGTGCAGGGCCTCGCCGATACGCCGCATCACGAGCCCGAAGGAGCTTTGGGTCCAGTACCAGCGTCGAATCGCAAACGGCGCGTCGCCATCCCGGTGTGCCGCTGTCTGTGAGAAGGCATCGGTCAGGTCCTGGGAGCCATGTTTGATGGCAAAGGCTCTCTCTCGTTTGGGAATGTTGTCGGTGGGCCCATGCAACAGATAGGACGCGAAGATCTCCCCCAACTCCTGGAATGATCGACCGGCCAGACCAAATAGCGTCCAGCCATGGGCCCTGGTGGCGTCCTCGAGAAGCGGGGCCAGGGTCGCGAGATCCCGCTTAAGCCTCTCTGCCAGCTCGGCATTCGAGATCGTTTCATCGACTGGATCGATATCCCATGACGGCGACCAGCTGTCGGGATCAGCCGTGGCGGGCGGCTCCTCCTCGAAGCTCTCCAGAACTGGCCCGGACGGCTTTTCCAGAAGATTGAGTGCCGCACGTAGTACGCGCATCTGCAGTGCGGCGTTGTTCGGCGCACCAAACGTGCGACCATACCAATAGGGCACCCAGACCGCCCGCGGCGGCTTCTGGCCCTCGGCGTGACGATGCACCAGGGCGACAAGCGTGGTCGCCAGGCCTTTCCGTTCAAACACGTTTGCAAGCACGCTCACGGCGCGCGCACACGCGGGTCAGACCGGCGCCAGGACCACTGTGTTAACACCCTCGGCCTTCATGGCCTCAGCCACTGTCTCGGCGTGCGGAAGAAACTGTTCCGGGGTGCCGGACCCGCCCATGAAAGAGTAGGCGGTCGGCGCCAGCGATCCCAACTCGCCCTGGTCCACCAACTCATCGAGCCGGTCGAACGGCAGATAGAGATTGCGATCCTGCATGAACCCGCTGCGATCGAAGTTGGTCGAGGCGTGACTCAGGTAAAAATCTCGCTGCTCGCGCGGGAAGCTGCGCCAGTCATGGTCGTTCCAGGCGAAGGGCTTGTCCTCCGGCCTGTGAATGCCGGCCGACGACACCACAGCGACGCGGCGTTCGCCGGGTGGCGGTGGCGTCACCCAGGGCCGGTCGTCGAAGGCAACGAACTCGTAACCCTCGAACGACGCACGTCACGCCTCGCTCAAGTCACTCCATTTGACCACGCATTCTCTCCCGGTCAGATGGCTCCACTCTGCAGCCGGCAAGGTGCCGGGCAATTCACGATCACGCCTTGCGCCGCCAGCGTGGCAGCCTTCCTTCCAGCGCCATCACGCTGCCGATCACCAGCCCGGCGCCCGCCAACTGTTCAAAGGTCAAAACCTCGTCCAGAACCAGCGCGGCAAGGCCCAGGGTTGCAACCGGGCCAACTGTCGAGATCAGAGCCGAACGCGCCGCACCGACCCGGCGTATGCCTTCGGTCACCAGAAGGAACGGCACGACCGAACAGAAGATTGCCATCGCGACGATCAGGAGCCAGGCAGTCCCGCTCATCGCCAGGCTGTCGAACGAGGCAAAGGCGACAAAATGCAGATCGATGCCAAGGGTCGCGCCGGCCACGGCGGCGAGCGCCATCCGGGCGCTGCCCAGTCGGGGCCCAAGCGACTGGTTCATCATGAAATAAATCGCAAAGGCGAATGCAGAAGCGATAGCAAACAGCCCGCCTTCCAGATTGGCAAAGAAGATAGCGGGGTCGGTCACGCCCATCACCATGATGATCCCGGCCTCTGCCAGGATCAGCGCAAGGATCTGGCGACGCGGTGGCGGACGGCGGCGGCGCAAACCATCAAGCAGCAGGACAAAGACCGGGAAGCTGAAGAGCAACACCCGCTCGACCGAGACATCGATCATTTCCAGTGCGGTGAAGTCGAGCAGCCCTGCAACGTAATAACCGATCAGGCCACCCACGGCGCCAAGCCCGAAATCGCGCCACGGCATTCTGAGCGCGGTTGCCCCGCCCTTCAGCCAGAGTGCGACAACCACCAACATCGGCAGGGTGAGTGTGTAGCGGATGGCCAGCAGCGTCGCGACATCGACACCTTCGGCAAAGATGAACTTTGCCAGAATACCTTTGAGCGATAGCGCCAGCGCCGAGATCAGGACGCAGGCGATGCCAATCAGTTCACGCCTGCGATCGGTCGCCTCTTCGGGCGCTGCAACGACCACGCTCAGGCGGCAATCAGAGGCCCGAGAGGCTTGCCCGCCAGAATATGAAGATGAAAGTGCGGCACAACCTGACCGCTATCACCGCCCTGGTTGGCGATCAGCCGGTGGCCATCCTCGATGCCGTCGAGCTCGTCACAGATCTTTGCCACTGCGCGCCAGAACGCGATGATCTCGGCATCGCTGGCTTCACGGTGAAAATCGTCCTGGGCGATATAACGACCCTTGGGGATCACCAGGACATGAACCGGAGCGGCCGGCACAATGTCGAGAAAGGCGAGCACATGATCGTCTTCATGGACCGTCGTGTTGGGCAATTCGCCACGCAGGATTTTCGCGAAGATGTTGTCATCATCATAGGTCGTGAAGTCGATCGCCATGGCCTGCTCCATTTCGTCAGCTCATCCATAGCCCGTATCTGTCGCCGGAGCCAAGAGCGTGGCCACCACTTCAACCGTCATGGCCCCACTTGATGGGGCGATCCATCCCGAAATCCCGACACAACAATCGGCAGGCCTCCGGGATGGATCGCCCGGTCAAGCCGGGCGATGACGCGGAACGGAGGAACTGGCGCCAAACCCAGGGGACCGACAAAAGCCGGAGCGAGCTAGAGAATGTCGAATGGCTGCTTGGATACAGGCGGCGGAAAGGCGCGGTCGAGTTCAGCGAAGTCTTCAGCGGTCAGCGTGAAATCGGCCACCGCGCGGTTGGCCTTGATGTGATCAGGACTGGAGGCCTTGGGAATGGCGATGACATCATCACAGCGCATGACCCACGCCAGAGCGATCTGCATGGCCGTCGCGCCATGGCGTTGCGCTACCCTGTCGAGCGCCGGACCGGCCATGCTCCACCCTTGTTCGAGCGGTGAATAGGCCATGGTCGGCACGCCGCGCTCGCGCTGCCAGGGCAGCAGGTCGAACTCCACGCCGCGGCGGACCAGATTGTAGAGCACCTGATTGGTGGCGCAGGCCTCTCCGCCACCGGTCGAGCGCAGCTCGGCCATGTCGGCGGTATCGAAATTGGAAACACCCCAGCGCAGAATTTTGCCCTCGGCCTCGAGCTGTTCGAACCCTTCGATGGTCTCACCAAGGGGATGGCTGCCCGGCCAGTGGAGCAGGTGGAGATCGATGCGGTCCGTCGCCATCCGCGAGAGGCTGCGCTCGCAGGCCTCGACCACACCCTGACGAGAGGCATTGTGGGGGTAAACCTTGGAAACCACGAAAGCTTCGTCGCGACGACCCTGCAGGGCGCGCCCGACAATCTCCTCGGCACCGCCTTCGCCATACATCTCTGCCGTGTCGATCAAGGTCATGCCGAGATCGAGCGCAGCCTGCACCGCGGCAACCTCACGCCCGGCCTTTGAGGCGTCCTCGCCCATGCGCCATGTGCCAAAGCCAAGCTGTGGCACGGCGGTTCCATCGCGAAGTGAAACGGTTCTCATTGGTCGCTCCTGATCGTTGTCCCGTCAGGATGGCGCACAGCCAGATAGCGTCAACTCGTGTCAACCGGCATCGAGCGCGTAGCGGGCTGAACGCACGGTGCGAATCAGATCGCCGCCTGTGTCACGGCCGGACGTCGACCGCAGCCAGTGCCGCCATGTTGAGGAGGTCGTTGACCGTTGCGCCCAGACGTACGATCTGGACCGGCTTCTCCAGACCCAGGAGGATCGGGCCGATGACATGGGCCCCGTCCATCGCCTCGACCAGCTTGTAGGAGATGTTGGCCGTGTGGAGATTGGGCATGATCAGGACATTGGCCGGACCGCTGATGCCGGCGAACGGAAAATAGGCCAACGCTTCGGCATCGAGTGCGGTATCGGGCGACATCTCGCCATCGACCTCGAAGTCGACGCCACGGGCATTGAGGATTTCCAGTGCGCCACGCAGATTGGCGGTTTGTGCCGCGCCGCGGCTGCCGAAGTTGGAAAACGACATCAGGGCGACGCGGGGCTCCAGCCCGAAGCTGCGGACCTTGGCAGCGGCCTGAACCGTAATATCGGCCAGTTGTTCGGCTGTCGGGTCTTCGTTGATCGTGCTGTCGGCGACAAACAGCATCTGGTGACCAGAGACCAGGATCGACATGCCGCAGACGATTTCGCCCGGTTTGGCATCGAGAACACGCCGTACATTGTTGACGGCACCGGCATAGGAGCGCGTCAGACCGGTCACCATGGCATCAGCGTCACCGGCCGCGAGCATGGCGGCGGCAAAGACATTGCGATCGAGGTTGATCCAGCGCTGGCAGTCACGCAGCAGGGCGCCCTTGCGCTGCATCCGGGAATAAACCGCCTGCACATAACGGTCGCGATCACCGACTTCCTTGGCGTTCGCGATTTCCAGGCCGGCCGCACTGACGCCCAGCGATTCCATACGTTCAAGGATACGGTCTTCACGACCGACCAGAATGGCGGTGCCCAGACCCTGATCGCGCCACAGGGCAGCGGCACGGATGGTTTTCTCCTCTTCGCCTTCGGCAAAAACGACGCGGGCCTGCACGGACCGGGCATTCTCGAAGACCTCATACATACGCCCGGCGACAGGCGACAGGCGACCCGAAAGCTGGGCACAATATCCTTCCATGTCGATGATCGGGCGGCGCGCCACACCGGAATCCATGGCCGACTTCGCGACCGCCGGCGGCACCCGGCTGATCAGGCGGGGATCAAACGGTTTGGGAATGATGTATTCCGCGCCGAAACGCAGGAACCCGCTGGTATAGGCCGATGCCACTTCATCGGGCACGTCTTCGCGCGCCAGGGCTGCAATCGCCTCTGCCGCAGCAATCTTCATCGGGTCGTTAATTGTCGTTGCGCGAACATCGAGAGCGCCACGGAAGATATAGGGGAACCCCAGGACGTTGTTGACCTGGTTGGGATAATCCGAGCGTCCGGTCGCGGTGATCGCGTCGTCACGCACGGCACGGACTTCTTCGGGCGTGATCTCCGGGTCCGGATTGGCCATGGCGAAGATGATCGGATTGTCGGCCATCGTTGCGA
>Ga0233427_10002692_pt1 | contig 16381 bp, 14 predicted proteins | sample SI_118_April2016_5_FD_179885 | JGI IMG/M metagenome (GOLD analysis project Ga0233427, IMG submission 179885) | Seawater microbial communities from Saanich Inlet, British Columbia, Canada - SI_118_April2016_100_MG | ecosystem: Environmental > Aquatic > Marine > Inlet | place: Canada: British...
TCCATTCGACCCAGCTGCAAACTTAAGCAACAACATGGCATTCCCTTTGCAGGTGTCGATGCCGGCTGGTGCTCTCGCGAGTGACGAAGTAAAACTACGTGTACACCAGTTCGACGATAGCCACGTTAATGACTCAAAGCTTGTAGAAGACGAGTCTCTTGCCGGAGGTGGGTTAGTGAACTTTAGCGTAGATTTGACGGCAGATCTGCTCGGCATACCAACTCCGGTTTTTGACGCAGAATCTGAGATGCTAATTGCAACTTACTCCGAGCGTAATGGCGTCCGCACCAATGTTACTCTGCGTCTTGATGCCGATGATGAGCTAGAAGTTGTTAAGCATGACTTGGTGCCTCCTACGTTAGTTCAATTCGGCCCTCCATTTGGCTCGTTCTTAAGCCAATTTCGCACTACTTTGCCCGTGGTTCGCTCTTACGGTTTAGCTACCGAATCAATTGGCCATATCAACGTTGATGTAGCAGCAACTTCTGATAGATTCGTCCCTTCTGTGAGTGACGATAGTTTCTTCATTGCCAATTCATTCGATCCTGCACCAGCAATCATCGATGAAGGCCCAGAGCCCTTTGTTATTCAGCTAACTGATGCCGCCGGAAACCCAGCACTTTCTTCAGTTTCCGCTGAGGCACACTTTAGTGGCTTTGTTGGGGGTACAGACCTAGCAACTGCAGGTGGGGTAATGCGCGCAATCGCTTACGACAGCGTTGCTCTCTTCCCAATTGTTGGAGCAACTGTCCACATTCAAGATTTCGCAGGCGGTAACGAAGACTTTGAAATCTCAGGAAGTGACGGTTCTGTTTCATTCAGTTCTCGCAGCGGCCCTCAAACAATTACCATTCAACGCTTTGGATGGCAAGCCACGACATTAATTGGTGCTGACGCTAGCGAAATTTCTCTGCCGCTCACATCCACAGCAGCTAGTGCACCGATTTCGGTCTCACCGCAAATTGAGAACCTAAATACCGGCACCTGCCAAATAAGTTCAAATACTCTTGCTGATAGTAGTGGTGGAGTAGACGAATTCATGGTGCAAGAATACGACTTAGACTTACTATTCGGCGATGCCGTGCTCTCGCAGCAGAACCAACCAGGTTGGTTCGTGTCCTTCCATGAAGTCGAAGATTACCCTAATACTAATCCGACCGGTAGATACTTTCGATTTGTTGGTATTGAAGAGCGAATTCTTAGCGAGCCTTCAACTTCATCCTCGGCTGTGGTACCGGTTATTGAGATGTCAGAGTCTTCAAATACATTACTCGGAGCTACTGACTATATCTACGAACTATCGGTTACGCCGGGTGCTGGAATGAGTGCTCCTACTGCGAGTGGCACATCAATCTCAACAGTTATTCCTGGCCTGCGCGGACCAGTAGCTGTAGGCGTCGGCTCGGTTGATTTGCTTAGCGGGGTTCCAAATGGTGCAGCTGAGTTAGAAATAAGCTTACTCGCAGATGCTCAAGCCGAGGGCGCTGATTTGTTAGATATAAACATAAATGTCTATGCGGCTGACGCTACCGGAAATAGTGCGGCTGTCGCTGTATCGGCAGCTGTAGGTCCTAATCCACCAACTGTGGCACTTACGATGCCTGACATCCCCACTACATCTGGTGGATGGGGCGCTTCATACCCTTTTACGGCTGCATTCTCTGACACTTTAACTGGCAGCGCTGGCCTCTATCAGTTGACAATATTAGACTCATCATCTGCTGTTGGTGTCTGGAACATCTTTGTTTTAAATTCTGCTGCGGTAGGAGCCGCAGTTGACCTTCCTTCTTTGCTTGATGCACCTGGCGGACCTACGGCGAACGTGCCACTATCAACCGACCCTGGTGTTCAATGGAGCGCCTACACATCAGCATGGGAAATGGCCCCAGCATTCTCTGAGATTGGTTTTTTCTTCGATGTAGTCTCTAGAGACCGTATAAGTTGGGCTCAATCGTCAATTGCTAGCCCAGTAGCTAGTTTTTAATATCTGCACTGTGTCACTCCTTATTTCGTAACACAACGCTATAATCTGCGCGACCTTTAGTCCGGGGCCTCTGCCTAGATTTCTGGCGTAATAGACAATTCCGTCTATAACGAATGGCTTCACACAGGATAAGATCATGCCACTCACAAACGAACAAACACAAGAAATTATTCGCGAATTCGCCCTTAATGAGGGTGATACCGGTTCTCCAGAAGTACAAGTAGCTCTTCTAACAGAAGATATTCGTCAATTGACTGAGCACTTAAAGGCTCACAAAAAAGACACTTCATCACGTCGAGGGATGATGGGCAAAGTTGCCAAGCGTCGTAAATTGCTAGGTTACCTACGCAATAAAGATGCACATCGTCATCATGTACTAGTAGAAAAGCTCGGTATTCGCGGCTAATAATAAACAATAACATTTAGCGGAAAGCGGAATGACAATCTCAAAAAATAAAAATGTGACCTCAGTGTCACGCGAAATAGGTGGGCGTACGCTCACAATAGAAACTGGCTGGATCGCCAAGCAAGCTTCGGCTTGTGTCGTAGTTAGCTACGGTGAAACAGTCGTAATGTCTACAGTCGTAGACGGTGGCCCTAAAGACATGGGCTTTTTCCCACTTACGGTAGATTACCGTGAGAAAACTTATGCCGCGGGTAAAATTCCTGGCGGTTTCTTCAAGCGCGAAGCACGTCCTTCTACTAAAGAAGTATTGGCCATGCGTTTGCTCGATCGCTCTGTGCGTCCGATGTTTGCTGATGGCTACATGAACGAAGTTCAGGTTATGTCATCTGTGCTTTCATACGACCAAGAGAACGAACCAGAAATTTTGCACATGGTTGGCGGTATGGCTGCCATCCACATCTCGAAGATTCCTTTCGAGGGGGCAATGGCTGCTGTGCGTTTAGGTTATGTAGATGGCAACGTCATCATTAACCCAACTCACTCAGTGATTGAAATGGACAACAACTTGCTTGATCTGACTATGTCAGGTAATGCTGGTTCAGTGTGCATGGTTGAGGCGGGTGCAAAAGAATTGCCTGACTCAGAGGTTTCTACAGCTCTTGCTGCTGGCCATGAGGTCATCAAAGAAATCTGCTCTATGCTCGAAGAATTGCGCGAGAAAGTTGGCGTTGAAAAAATCGTCCCTGTCGTTGGAGAAAAAGATTCTTCACGTCACGACGCGATTATCGAAAAATACACTCAAGCTGAAATCGAGAAAGTACTTTCTACCGATGGCAAGTTCGAGCGTTACGATGCTGCCGACGAATTTGTAGCACAGGCTATAGCCGAAATGGCTCCAGCCGGCGATAGTGACGAAGACGTCGCTGAGCAGAGTGCAGTCAAGAAAGCGGCTAAAGCTGCAGTTAACACTGTCGAGCGCGACATGACTCTAAAGGGTCGTCGTGTAGATGGTCGCGATACTAAGACTATCCGCCAAATTGACATTGAAACTCGTATGTTGCCTCGTGTGCACGGTTCTACCTTGTTCACTCGCGGCGAGACTCAGGCTATTGTGACAGCGACTCTCGGTTCTACCGATGACGAGATGTTCCTTGATGGTCTGCAGGCCGAGCGTGCAAAGAGCAAGTTCTTCTTGCACTACAACTTCCCACCATACTGTACTGGCGAAGCCAAGATGTTGCGTGGTACTTCACGTCGTGAATTAGGTCATGGTTGCCTAGCCGAACGCGCGCTGCAGCCAATGTTACCTGACTACAATGATTTCCCTTACACAATTCGTATTGTGTCAGACATCACCGAGTCAAACGGTTCGTCTTCAATGGCTTCTGTTTGTGGTGGTACTTTGTCAATGCTAGATGCAGGTGTGCCAATGAAGGCACCAGTAGCTGGTATCGCAATGGGACTAATCATGGACGAGACATCTGGCGAATACGCTATCTTGTCAGACATCCTTGGTTCAGAAGATCATCATGGCGACATGGACTTTAAAGTCACTGGCACCGAAAACGGTATTACTGCTTTACAGATGGACATCAAAGTTAAAGGTCTAGCGGCTAATATCCTTGACGAAGCTATCGATCAAGCTAAAGACGGTCGCTTGCACATTTTGGGCAAGATGAACGAAGTGCTTGCTGGTCCTTGCGAAGAGGTTTCTCCGTATGCTCCTGTTAATAAGAGCATCAAGATTCCTTCAGACAAGATTGGCTTCTTGATTGGCCCTAAGGGTGCAAACATTAAAGATCTACAAGAGACATTCGGTGTTAACGTTAGCGTACTTGACGATGATGGCAACATCCAGGTTTCTGGTAACCCAGTTACAAATGTAGAAGCATGTATCGAAAAGATTGCTGCTCAAACTCGAGTAATCGCTGCCGGCGAACGTTTCACGGGCAAGGTTACAGGCGTTAAAGACTTCGGTTGTTTCGTTGAGCTTGGTGGCGGACAAGAAGGCATGTGTCACATCTCTGAGCTAGAAGAGGGTCGCGTCGAAGACGTAGCTGATGTCTGCAAAGAGGGTGACGAGGTAACAGTAATCGTGCTAAACGTCGATGAGCGTTCTGGCAAGATTCGTCTAAGCCGTCGAGTTGCAATGCTCGAGTCTGAAGAAGACGTAGCTGCTGCACTCGAAGAAGCTGCAAAGCCACGCCCACGTGCTCCACGCCGTGATAGTCGTGATAGTCGTGGTGGTGGCGGACGCGGTCGTGGCCGTCGCGACTAATTGTAAAATTAGTCGTTTTTGAGTGGTGCAAAACTAGGTTTTTGCACCACTTTTTTATTTTAAATCCCATATGTAGTGGTTATTTGCGCCGAAATGGCACAAAACAGGGACTTTCCCAAAAAAAAACACCAAAAAAAGAGCAACTACCCTTGGTAAATTGACGTAAATAACTACAATAGGAGAAACAACATCATGAAAACCATCTTTATCGCATTAGCTTTGCTCGCCTCACCAGTCTTTTTGGTGGCTTCAGCCGATTTTACTGCTTTCGATGCCGTTATGGCTCAAGCCGAAGTGCGCCTAGATCGCTCTAAGGTTCGTCATGGTAATGCTTCTTCATTTGACCCTGCTGGCACCGCAAAAGTGGCAACTGTGCGCTCAACAGAGGTGTACAACGCTACTCCTGCTGGCAAAACCATCAAGAAAGAAGGCGTAGAGAAAGGCTCTGCCCGTTACAACAAACTAATTCGCCAAGCAACAAGTACTTACAAGGCTGCTTTGAAAAAAGTTGCGAATGGCTCAAATTACGTACTAATTGTAGAGGCAGGCGGCATATCAGGTTACACTAACGTCACCGATGCAACAGCTGCCATCATCTCTGCCATTTAATCGATTGAATAAATCGACGCCACTGGCCTATGGGCTAGTGGTTTTTTCTTTGCTTGCAGGCTGTGGCTTGCCAATGTTCGCAGATGACGATGTCGTCGCTGTGTCAGAAGAGCAAAAAGAGTTTGCCGAGATTGAGGTAGTTGCCGCTCCGCTGTCATTTCAAGAGGAGTTCCCTTACTTGCGAATGACCGAAAATGACGATGATACTTATTCGGTGTTGATAACTGTTCCTAAAGGGGCAGGACAAAACGTAATTGACCGTATTGGCGACAGTTGCCCGTATATTAAAGGCGAGGAGGCTACTGCTTCCGTCGTTCTTCATGCTGAGCAAGGCGTCGTTTATTCTGGCCCCAACACCCCGAAAGATCTTACGGCACAATTTTCAGCCATAGACGACCTGCTGTTGGCACAGGGTGACGAAAGTGATCTGCGCGGCATTTTTTCGGCAATTGATTACTGGTTCAACTCTTCGCCACAAATCGAAATTCAAGCAGAGGTGTTCGAGACGTCTGCCGCAGTTGATAATGAACGCGGGTTTGTCCAGTCAACCGATCCTTTGTTCGCGGACAATCAATCACAAACTTTCCTTAAGACCATCGGCGTAAATTTCGGTTCAACATCTAATCCATCAATAGCTGGTGGTGGCCTTGGATTAGCCACAGAAGTAAGTTTGTTTGACTCATCGTTCAATCTAGGCGGCATTGTGCAAGTGTTACAGCAAGAAGGCTTCGTTGACATTTTGTCTCAGCCACGCATCGTCACTCGCTCTGGTGTTACAGCTTCAGTATCTTCAACAGAGGAGGTGCCTTATCTCAGCGTGTCAACGGTCAGTTTGACGGGTACCAATGCATACACAATTGGCACTAAGGAAGCCGGCGTCACCCTGACAGTGACTCCGATACTCGTAGGTGCCGACACTATTCACATGGTGATTTCAGTTGAGGTTAGCCGCCTCGGTCGCGATTTCTTTGTTGGTTCAGATGCACAAAACAATCCAATCAACATACCGTCGTTAAACACGCGAAGTGCCAGCGCAAATATTTATGTTCGAAACGGTCAGTATGTAGTAATTGGCGGGCTTAAGCTTAAGAGAGAAAGCATTAATGAAAACAAAGTACCATTTCTCGGCGACATCCCAGTGTTAGGATGGCTGTTTTCTTCTAAAGAAACGGAAGAAGAAGAAACGAGTGTATCGTTCGTCATTAGGCCGGTGCTCAAAAGACGCCCAAGTATTGAACCGTTTGGTGATTACTTCGATCCATTTGCCGAAGAAAACCTTGAACAGTAGGCAAGCAATGCCGGTGTCACTGCGTCTTTATTAAGATGAGATTACAACACACTATTGCAGGAAAATCACAACGAGGAGTTGTGTTGATTATGACTTTGTTCACACTGTTCATTGTCATTGCCCTGATAACACAGCTGTCGTTGGGCTCAGAAGTGTTGTATCAAGCATCCAACAATCACGCAACCGCTGTGCAAATGAACCTAGCCGGCCGCACTTCAGCGCAAGAATTGCTGAGCTTAATCAAAGATGATGCAAATGGAGAAGCAGGGGCAGGAGGTTTCTCGTCGGCGTTATCTGGTGGTGAAATGCAAATGCCCGATAGCATGATGGATAGCGGGGGGCTTGGTGGCGGGGACGGTCGAGACACTGGCGAAGAAGGCGTTGATGGCGAAGATGCTGAGGGTGAAGGGGAAGATGATGATGCCAATGTCGATTCCTTCGGAGACTCTTGGGCCAGGCCAATGCGAATGCAGCTTGGCGATTATGAGGTTGTGACTTTTGTAGATGACGAAAATGCAAAATTTAGTCTCGTGCAGCTGTCGCAGAAAGATCCAGAAAAGCGCGAAGAAGCTGCTGAGAGTATGGTGCGAATCATTGATGTTTTGCGCGAAGATTTTGATGATGATTTGTCAGAAACCGATGCGCAAATAATTGTTGACGAAGTCGTCAGCTGGTTGTCTCCAGATTCTCGTGATATAGATTGGCCGCAGCCTCCAAGATTGTCTTTTGACGCCGAACAAAATGAGTACTTGCTATTGAATTCATTAGAAGAGTTGATGCTTATCGAGGGAATTACTGCTGATTTGTTTTATGACCAAGTTCGTGAAGATAATATGATTGCCCCTGGGCTCGAATCGGTGTTCACCATATATACGATGCCTAAATTCACCGAAGCTGGGGCCGCTAGCTTAGAAGACGATGCTGCGGTTGATGACAGTGGTGATAGCGTCGCGGATGCTTTGTCGGATGACGCTGCTTTGTCGGATGACGCCGCTTTGTCAGATGAATCAAGCGCCGGTGAAGATGCTGTGATTAATGACGCAGGCAACATCGTTGATGGCGAGGGAGGACTAGATGGAGTTATGGGCGCGTCGTCTGCTGTTGGAATTAAAATCAATATCAACACTGCACCTCGTGCAATTGTGCAAGGATTGTTTCCAACTTTTGAATTGCCGCGAGTAAAGACTGAAGCGATTCTTGAATGGCGCAACCAAGTCGATGAAGAGGCTCTATCTGAGCGCGAAGATGCGGACGAAGATCTTGAAGATATTGAGCTGCGCGAATCAATATTCGGAGTAAATGAAGATGAGCCCAAGCAGTTTTTCACCTCTTTAGAAGATCTCGGTAAGGTAGATGGCTTTGACCAAGATAACCTAGAAGCTGAGACGCAAGAAGAAATCCAAGAACTGCTCGGCGTGCAGTCAGAAATTTTTAGCGTATATGTTTATGTCCGCCGTACTTCACTTGAGGGGTTTGAGCAAGATAGCTACTACCAAGAACCTCCCGGAACTACTCTGCGCCTGAAAGCGGTTGTCTGGCGAGCTCCTACTGAGGACGGCGCCAAAATTGTCTACTTGCGCGATTGGCACCAAGTCCCATTTACTCGGTGGCGAATACCTGACTTTCAGCGTGACATACCACCTTTTGAAGCTCAAGAATATCAGTAATACTTCGATTCGCATGTTGCGCCACCAAGGCGAAATAACGACAATATAGCCTTCCCAAACCCCAAACATACACATGTCATCCACAGCTGTAATTGGTCTCCAATGGGGAGACGAAGGAAAAGGTAAAATCATCGATAGCCTAACTGCAAACGCAGATATGGTTGTGCGCTATGCCGGCGGCAATAATGCTGGGCACACTGTTTACGTCGGCGATGAAAAATACGTTTTGCATCTTATCCCAGGCGGAATTTTGCACGACAACAAACTTAACTTAATCGGACGCGGCTTGGTCGTGAACCTCGCAGCTTTGCATGAAGAAATCGAAGGCCTAGTCGCACGTGGCGTACCGGTTCTCGAAAGGCTTCGCATTGATGGTCGCGCACATTTAATCTTTCCGTATCATTGTAAACTTGACGGAATGGTTGAGAAGTGGCGTGGCTCAGGTCGAATTGGCACCACCGGTCGCGGTATAGGCCCAGCCTATGCGGACAAGGTTGCACGCACAGGCATTCGCTTGATTGACGTGCTTGATGCAGATTATTTTAAAGAACGTTTGAGCGCGGCACTCGCTGAGAAAGATGCTGTTATGCGTGAGGTCTATGGTGTCGAACCTGATTCGCACGATGATTTGCTCGAGACAACTATTCAGCAGGCTCATGCTCTGCGCGAAATAATTGTTGACGGTGGCAAATTGATTCGCGATGCTTATGCGGCAGGCAGTCGTGTGTTGTTCGAAGGTGCGCAAGGTGCGATGCTAGATCTCGACGCTGGTACATACCCTTACGTTACATCATCATGGACAGGTATTGCTGGCATCGCAGGCGGCACAGGATTCCCTGCCAACAATGTCGATAAGGCTTTGGCTGTGACTAAAGCATATTGCACTCGCGTTGGCGAAGGCCCTTTCCCAACCGAGCTACATGATGAGACTGGCGAAGAGCTGCGTGCTGCAGGTGGAGAGTTCGGTGCAACAACCGGACGTCCACGTCGTTGTGGTTGGTTCGATGCCGTGCAAGCCCGTTACGCATGTGAGTTCAATGGCCTTGATGGTGTTTTCGTCACCAAGCTCGATATCCTGTCAGGCTTCGATGAAATCAAAGTATGTATTGCTTATAAACTCGCCGACGGCACTACGGTTACCGAATACCCAGCTGAGGGATCAAAACTTGAAGGCGTGGTTCCTGTTTACGAATCACTGCCAGGCTGGACCGAAGACTTGACAGCGGCTGCTTGCCTTGCTGACTTGCCAGACAACTGTGTTAATTATGTGCGGTATATGCAAAAGCAAATGGGTGTGCCTGTAGTTAGCGTGTCGGTTGGCCCCTGGCGTTCTCAGTCATTTGAGTGCGAAATTTCTGAGGTAGTGAATGCCTAGCGGTGATCGCCCACAGTGCGACCTGCCACAACATGTAGCAATTATCATGGACGGCAACGGACGCTGGGCGAAATCTAAGGGATGGCAACGTTTGCGCGGTCATCAGGCTGGAGTAGATTCAGTGCGCGATGTCGTTGAAGGCTGCGCTGAATGGGGTATCCCAAATTTAACTCTTTATGCATTCTCAACCGAAAATTGGTCGCGGCCAAAACTAGAAGTTGCTGGGCTAATGAATTTTCTAAAGAAATTCTTAACTAGCGAAAAAAAGACTCTTATAGATAACGGCGTCCGTTTGGTGGGGCTAGGTCAATTGTTAGATTTGCCTGAAGATGTATTGCAAACCTTGCGACAACTTGAAGCAGATACAGCGCATTGCACAACCATGACTCTGCGACTTGCCTTGTCGTACGGTGGACGCCAAGAAATCTCCTCAGCCATTAAAGAAATATCTAGCCAAGTCCTGTCCGGACAAATGTCCGTTGATGAAATAAATTCAGAGACGGTTCAGCAGTATCTTTACGATCCGCAAATGCCTGACCCCGACTTGGTTATTCGCACTGCCAACGAGCACCGCCTGAGTAATTTTCTGTTATGGCAGTCTTCGTACGCAGAATTTTATTTTGTCGATAAGCTGTGGCCTGACTTTAGGCGTCCTGATTTGGCAGAAGCAGTGCTTTGCTACTCGCAACGTTTGCGTAAATTCGGTAAGGTAGTAGAGAATGGTTAAAGACCTCAAGCAGCGGTTAAGCCTTGGTAGCATTTTGGTTGCCGCAGCAGCCGGCTTATTCATTGCTGACCGTGATTTCTTCAACGGCGCTGCCGCATCTGTTTTGGCAATTCTTGCCCTAGCTGCCCAGCAAGAGCTTTATTCGATGTTGTCACAAGGCTCAAGCTCGAGTAATCACAAGTGGGGAGCTTTGCTTGGGGCGGTCATTCTTATTGCGACATGGTTTTACCCTGAATCACGAATAGACATGCTGTTGGCAGGGGTTGTTTTGTATTTGGTTTCACAGGTACTGGGTTGTCGCGTTGAGAACGCAGGGAGCAGAGTTGCCCAGACTTTGATGCCGCTATTGGTTGTGCCGGTACTGTTGAGCTATGCATTGCTTATCCGCCACGTCGACAGCAATGGCTGGGGATGGATGCTTATGTTAGTCGTAGGATGTAAAGCTGGTGATTCATCTGCCTATTTAGTTGGCTCAGCAATTGGTAAGCATAAATTAACCCCCAAAGTTAGCCCAAATAAATCATGGGAGGGCGCAGTGGCATCTTTGCTCGGGGCAATACTCGGATGCTACTTTGTCGCGAAATTCGCCTTCGATGGCAGTTTGTCGACATCAGTCTGGCTGACCGCCGCGGTTGTTACGAATATCGGCGCGCAGTTTGGCGACCTCGCAGAAAGCCTTTTGAAGCGCGGCTGCAATAGTAAGAATTCAGCTAGTGTGTTGCCTGCTTTTGGTGGCACCTTTGATATAGTCGATTCGTTTTTGATAGCTGCTCCAAGTCTTTATTTTTACCTGTTAGTAACAGGAATCGCTTAATGGAACATAGAATACCTTTATTGTCCTTAGAAGAAGAGCAGTCGCTGTTCGGTCCTCATGATCGCTATGTGAAACAAGTGGCGAAACGCCACCTAGTTCGTATGTCATCACGTGGCGGAACTTTGAGGCTCAAGGGGCCAGAGGATGCTGTCGAAATGATAAAACTTCGAGTTGAGCATATTCTCGAGCTTTTGCGAACAGATCGCCAACTAGAGGCCAGTGAAATCGAGGCTATTCTTTTTGATGAAGGGTTAGATCCTCAGCCTGCAGCTAAAGACCGTGGTGAATCGCGTGAACAAAGTGATCAGCGCTCTAGTGTACGTGTAAAGGGTAAGTGGCCAACAGCACGAACCGAAGCCCAGCAGCGGTACCTTGATTTGCTGCGCTCCAAAGAATTGGTTTTTTCGTCTGGCCCAGCAGGTACCGGAAAAACGTATTTAGCTGTTGCTGCCGCAGTGCGCGCATTGCGTGAAGGGCATGTCAAACGCCTGGTTTTAACGCGCCCAGCTGTTGAGGCAGGAGAGCATTTAGGTTTCTTGCCCGGTGATCTAGAAGATAAAGTCGACCCATACTTGCGACCACTGTTTGATTCGCTAAACGATCTAATGAGCCCAGCCGCTACCCGCCGCATGCGCGAGCTAGATATCATCGAAGTCGCACCGTTAGCCTTTATGCGTGGACGCACCTTTAATGATTCTTTTGTGATTTTGGACGAGGCCCAAAATGCAACAAGGGTGCAAATGAAAATGTTTCTAACTAGGCTTGGCGAACGTACAAAGGCCGTGGTTACCGGTGACGTGTCACAAACAGATTTGTCCGGAACAAAGTCAGGTTTAAAAGATGCAATTACTCGCCTCGGCAATCTCGAAGGTGTAGGAGCCGTCGAGTTCGCCGCTAAAGATGTTCAGCGTTCAAGTCTGGTAGCGAGAATTGTTCAGGCGTATGAGTGATGATTTGCCTGTGCAGGTTAGTGTTGGTGACCAAGTAGGTCTTGATGCCTTCGCCGAATTTGCAGATTGCAATTCGCAGCAATTTGCAGCAGTAATTAATTTGTGTTTCGCTGAATATCTTCCACTTCAAACAAGTGTTGAACTTTGTTTCATGAACGAAGCAGATCATTGTGCCGCCCACGAGCAGTTTTTAAATAACTCTAGTGCAACTGATGTAATGTCTTTTCCGTATGACGATGATGATTGTCGCGGAGAACTGCTGGTTAATGTTGAAATGGCTGTGCGCAGAGCACCAGAATTTGGACATAGTGCTATTCACGAGTTGATGCTTTATGTGATACACGGAACCTTGCATTTATTAGGTTTCGATGACAAAACCGCTGAAGATGTCCAAAAAATGCGCGCTGCCGAAAAAAATATAATGCAACAAGCTATTGTTGACGACATTTTTTGATTTATTTGTCTTGAATACTCGGTTCTTCAAGCGCACTCTATGAGTACTGAAAGTGTAAGCACCCCCTGCAGTACTAGATTTATAGATGGTAAAAAGAGTAATAGTCGAGAAAGAAGAAAACCCAACTTTGAAAAAGTTGTGGGGTGAGTACCGCGATGACGAACGAATTGAAGCACGCAATGCCTTGATTGAATACTACCGTCCCTTTGCTGCAATCGTAGCGCGCCGTCTAAAAGCAAGATTGCCGCGCAGTGTCGAATACGGAGATCTTGAATCAGCCGGAGACGTAGGCTTGATTCAAGCAGTACAAAAATACGACCCGTCTCGTGGCGTGCCCTTCGAAGCATTCTGTGCATATCGTGTTCGTGGTGCGATTATCGATGAACTACGTCGTCACGATTGGGTGCCACGGCCTATGCGAACGCGTCTCAATCGACTTAAGCAAGTTGTTGAGCAATTACGTTCAGACCTAGAACGCGAGCCTAGCGAGCCAGAAATCGCTGCTGCTCTTGGTGTCGAACTCGAAGAATACCACCGTAAGTATGGCGGCGGACGCGATGCCCCAGTCTTGGCTGGTAGCAAAACTTCTACCGACGAGGGTGAGTCAAACGGAACTCTAGACTTTTACGAAGACCCGCGTGACGAGAGCCCTGACACTAATATTCATGCGAGTGAAATGCTTGAAATGATATCTCAAACGTTAAATCCAGAAGACCGCGAAATACTGTATTTACGTTTCTTCATGAATTATTCCTTGAAAGATATTGGCGACTTATACAGCCTTTCACAGTCGCGCGTCTCAAAAATTCTTGGGCGAATTACCGAACGTTTACGCGTTAGATTCGAAGAGCGGATTTAGCTAGCTGGTGAATACCGAGTGTGTCAGTCAGCACTTGCTTGAGGTGTTCTAGCGGAATCATATTCTTGCCGTCTGATGGCGATTCAAGTGGCCGCGGATGCGTTTCAATAAAGAAACCATCATAGCCTGCCGCCGCCGCTGCACGTAACAAGATTAAAGCTCGTCGCCAATCACCACCAGTGCTCGCTCCTTCGGAGGCAGGCTGTTGCACAGAATGTGTGGCATCAAAGATAGTCGGATAATCTTTATAACGCATGTCAGGCAAACCAGCGAAATCTACCACTAAGTTGCCGTAACCAAAAAAAGTGCCGCGTTCGGTTAACATAATATTATTGTTGCCCGCTGCTTCTACTTTAGATGCAGCATGTTGCATGCCAGAGGGCGCAAGGAATTGTCCTTTTTTGATATTTACAAAGCGTCCAGTTTCAGCTGCAGCGCTAAGTAAGTCTGTTTGCCGACATAGAAATGCAGGAATTTGCAGGACGTCTGCCACTTCAGCGACACGTTGGCAGTGATCTGGCAAGTGCACGTCAGTTACGATGGGCACTTTTAAAGTATCGCGAATCTCGGCCAAAACATCTAAGCCTTCATCGATGCCAATACCGCGCGCAGCATCACTAGAAGTACGGTTAGCCTTGTCAAAAGACGCCTTGAACACCCAATTGAAACCCATATCACCGATTACATCAGCGAGCTGCTTAGCAATGTCGATAGTTTGCGGGCCTTCAATTGCACATGGCCCAGCTAGCAATAGCGGGCGCTGTTGGTCGAGAGTGAGTAGGGTAGGTGATTGGCTCATGATGTGGTCAGGATTGGGACCTGAAGATTATCAAACTTCAATTCTACAGCAGAGTAACCGACAAAGTCGCCATCAATTTGTAGAGGTGCTGGCTCTGCGCCATTTATTTGCACATGCTCTGCACTTAAGTGGGTCACATGTGGGTGCTTGCGAAGCTGCCCGCTAGCTGCGGCGAGCGCAAATAAGCCACCGCTTAGCAAGTTGATGTCTTTGAACAGAAATAACTCCCAGCGCTGGTCGTCGAGGTCGCAATTGCCGAGTCGTAACAGAGGGCTGCCATAAATATTTACACCAGAAATAACGCCGTAAGCGAAATCACCAATCACTTCACCGTCAGCAACAACGGTTTGCAGGTGAGGGCGCCAATTCTTAAGGGCTAAGCCCAAAGGCTTAAGATACTCTGCCATGTGAATAGGGCCGGAACGGTGTTCGTCCATTATGCGCATGATTTCGCCATCCAAGCCGAAGCCGATGCACAAAAAAGACCGCTGTGTGGCAGGGTTCTCGTGTTGCTGAAAACTTACCAAAGGCACGTCGATTAATTGCGATACTCCGCGTTCGATAAGTGTTACTGTGTCTTCGGGGCGCTTCGAAATTTTTAGCACGTGAGCAAGAACATTTGCAGTGCCCAAGGGTGAAATCGCAATTGGCGGCGGTGGGCTAGACATTCCGTTGAGTGCAGCATTAATAGTTCCGTCGCCGCCAACTACAACTAAGCGGTCGGCGATTTGCGCAACGCGCTCACCCCAGTCACAAACGTCTTGGCGGCTTCTGCTGAAATGAACGCCAACATTGTGGCCGCGAGTGCTGCACAACTCTGCAATACGCTGCGCGCGTTCTGTGCCGCGACCGCTCCCTGAATTTGGGTTTGCAATGATTTCGATGTTCATGATTAGCGCTGGGATGGTAGCCTGTTGCCATGACCAGCGCACAAAGTGTAGCACCAACCTTATTCTCAGGGGTGTCCGGAGTCCTGGGGTGTGGCATCAGCCAACATAAGCTTCCGACAAACTCTCATTACTTTGGGCGCCAGCTAGTCGATGCATTTCCAGCTACATTTCATCAGTTAGATTTAGTTCATCAACATTCAGCGGCTTCCTTGATAGCAGAGTTGCGTCCACAGCTCTTTGTTCATGCCGCTTGTATCTCGAGTGCTCAGCAATGCGCCGATAATGTCACCTTGACTTCGCGCGTAAACATTGAGAGCGTTCGAGAGATTTCACGAGCTTGCGCGCAGATTGACTGTCACTTGGTGTACATATCAACAGAGCAGGTGTTTGCCGGAGATGTTGAGAGTTACACTGAGAAATGCAAGCCAAATTCCACAACTACCTATGGGGCTTCCAAGGCAGCTGCCGAGGAAATCGTCTTGCAGGATGGCGCCACGGTTGTGCGATTGCCGTTACTTTTGGGGCCTAATTACTCACGTTCCGGAGGTGGCGCAGATTTCGCTTTACTACAGGCTCTTGCTGCAGGTTCTGAGCCATCACTGTTTGAAGACGAGTGGAGGTCTCCGGTGGCAGCAGACGAAATTTGGCCTATGATAAAACTACTCGGCGCGCGTAAAATAGGCGGCGTGTTTCACCTTGCAGGCGCTGATGTAGTTTCTCGATACGAGCTAGCGCAAATGGTCTGTAGGGTTGCAAATGTAGCTCCTGACTTTAGGCATTCATCGATTGCTGATTTCAAAGGGCCGCGTCGAAGTCCGCGTTTGGCATTAAGTTGCGAGCGGGCCCAACTGTTGTTGGATTATCGGCCGCCATCCTTAGAAACGTCTTTGCTGCGTTTGCATTCATCCTCACGCCTCCCCAACAATGACTGAGCAACAGCAATCAAGCCTTCCACAGCGCTACACACCTAGCGAGTTTGAGGATTCAATTTACGAGATTTGGCAAAACAGTGGTTTGTTTTCGCCGCCATCTGATGGTGGGCGTCCTACTTTCACTGTGATGATTCCGCCACCAAACGTAACCGGAGTATTGCACATGGGCCATGCATTGAATAACACTTTGCAGGATGTAGTCATTCGCCATCGTCGCATGACTGGATATGACGCTCTCTGGATTCCAGGAACTGATCATGCTGGTATTGCTACTCAGGCCGTAGTTGAAAAGAAGCTTTATCGTGACAAGAGTATTAAGCGCACCGATCTTGGGCGCGATGCTTTTGTC
>Ga0233427_10002693_pt1 | contig 16378 bp, 16 predicted proteins | sample SI_118_April2016_5_FD_179885 | JGI IMG/M metagenome (GOLD analysis project Ga0233427, IMG submission 179885) | Seawater microbial communities from Saanich Inlet, British Columbia, Canada - SI_118_April2016_100_MG | ecosystem: Environmental > Aquatic > Marine > Inlet | place: Canada: British...
AAAGGTCTTGTGACCAGTAGTGCCAAGGTGGGTTTGTTCTTGGACCATCGTCTAGAATTAGTCCGGCGTTACCCAAAACACGCTTAATTATACTTGACATGAAGATTATTTAATCTGATCTATGCATAAAATAGTGACATAGGCATGAATTACTAGATAAATTCCAACAATCTCTTAGTTGCATCAGAATAGAATATATTATTTGGATCATATTTTGATTTTAAATTTTTTAATTTTAAATGATTAGGATACATTTTTTCAAAAATCTTTTTTGGGATTATAGAATGTTTTGAAAGATATATTTTGCCACTATGATTTAAAATTATTTCATATAATTTATCACAATATTTTTCTTGTTGATCAATATCTAATTGTTTTAATGAAAAGTTCATAGCTATTGAAAGCCCATCTTCAGAAAATGAAAGATATGGAGAATCAGATTTGTGACGTTTTACCATGCAAACCCAGGGTTGGCAATTAAATTTTTTTGATAAGGACAAAAGTTCTATGAATGCATTAATACATTTATTTTTCGGAAAAAGACTTTGAAATTCAAAAAAACCTGATGGAGCATATAATAAATTAAATTTTGGAAGTTCAGTGTATGCATATTGAATTTTTGAAAAAGACTCAATACGATAATTAGAAAATTTATTTGTAGAACGGACATATTTTAATTTATTAACTAATTTAGATGATGTATTTCCCCAAAAAGGACGTATTAACGACCAGAATGTTTCAGGTTTAAGACCAAATATTTTTGATTTTGGATATAAATTTGCTTCAAGTTTTTTAGAAGAAAATTTATTTGATTGAATGTAGGTTGAAGATTCACAAATACCTTTTCCGAAATTGTTTTCTGAAACAAATGGATCTAAAAGTGCATATGAAAAATCAGTATTTGATTTATCTAGTGAATAAAAATATTCAAACATATCATCCATATTTAGAATTCTTCTTGTAGCAGTTTTTACTGCAAAGGATGGAATTTTAGTTAGTTTTAATGTAATATCAATGATAATACCTAAAAAACCTAATCCACTTACAATCCCATTAAATAATTCAGGATTTTTTTCTCGTTCAATATTTTCTACAGTTCCATCAGCAAATAAAATTCGAAATGAAATTATATTCTGACTAAAGTTTCCATTTTTCCAAGTATCCTTTCCATGGGTATTACTAGATATCATTCCACCAATTCGATCCATTACAGAACCAGATAATCCTACTAATCCCCAATTTTTTGGCATAATTATTTTTAAAAGTGTTCCAATTCGTGTTCCAGATTCAATAGTTACAACACCTAATTCAGTATCAAAAGATTTGATTGAATTTAATTTAGAAATATCAATCAATAAATTTTTAGAAGTAAGAAAAATATCACTATAACTATTTCCACCGGCCTTGATTGCAATTTTATAGTCAAGGTTTTTTGCATTATCTAAAATTACTTTTAGTTCTGCTAAAGACTTAGGAAGTGCATAGTGCGGATTAACTGTTTTAGTTAAATTATAACATTCAATATGTTTACGTTGAAAAGATTCCATCTCATTAATCTCTAAGACCTGATGAAAATTGTTTAGAAGCAAATTTAGATACAATTTTCCATATTCCATGTTCTAAAGTTTCTTCAAGACTATCAAAAAAATAATTAATTTCTTTTTCATTAATAACTAATGAAGGAGCAAATAATATTCCTGAGTTTTCAGTAGTTGAAAAAAGAACCAAGATTTTGTAATTTTTGAAGAGCCAATTAGAAATTGAAGCAGATATGATTTTTGAGATAAATTTCTTATCTTTAGTCATAGATAATGGGATTAAAGATAATATTTTTCCAAATCCAGAATCAGTTTTGAAATATATTCCATGTAAGGAACCTTGACCACGACATTCAATAATTTGTTTATTGAATTTTTCTAATAATTGTTGACACCGATTTTTTGTAATTTTTTCAATATTCAAACTTTTTTCACGATAATTTTCCTCTTCCATTATGTTAATTGCTTCTATTGCAGTTGCACATTCTTCACCAAATCCATTATAGGTAGTTGTATGCAAGGTTGCAGATTTCATATTACCATATGCTTTCTTTAGTACATCTCCAGTAGAAATGTAAGCAGATATTGATGCTTTTCCACCACCTAAAGATTTTGATGTTGTTAGAATATCAGGAATAATTTCAGAATCTAGAAAATTAAATCTACTTCCAGTTTTATACCAACCAGTGTAAATTTCATCAAAAATTAAAAGTATTTCATTTTCAACACAAAGTAATTTCAATTTTTTTAGAAATTCATTATCACATGATCGTAAATAGCTAGCAGAAAATGGTTCAATAATTATCGCATAAACATTTGATGTTCCATCACTTTTTCTATGGTTTTCAATTTGTTCAATTATAGAATTAATATTGTTATATTCAAATTTAGAAGTATTAGAAATTGATGGAAATTTAAAATCTACTTCTTTAGAAGCAGTTATTGTTCCAGATCCAAGTAATTTTCCATGAAATGCAATATCAGAATAAAGTATGAACTCACGTGTTCCTTGAAAATACTTGTATGCCAATTTTAGTGCACCTTCAACTGCTTCAGCACCAGAATTACAGAAAAATGAAAAATCTAAAGTTTCAGGTAATAATTGAGAAAGATTGTGACTTAGTGCTGCAGTGTATGGAGAAAAAATTGTTTTGTTAACTTCCATTTTCTTTTTATTTTGAAAGTTTATTCTTGTCTTAAGAATTCTAGGATGATTATGACCATGTGTTAATACACCAATCCCACCAGTTACATCAAGAATTTTTTCATTATTTTTTGTATAAATCCATACTCCTTCAGAATATTCAATTACTTCATGGCCAAGATCAAAAGAATTGAAAAGTTGTTCAATTGCAGGATTTACATGTTTTTTATATAAATCTCTAATTTCATTATTTGATAAATTCTCACAATCATCTACACTGTATAATTTTTTTTCCTTCATTAATCAAATTCAGTTAATTTATTCTTAAATCTTATTCATCATTAATTTTTTTCAGAAAAATAGTAGAATTTAGTTTGTGAATTCTTTAAATTATGACAAAGTTTTGGTCTATCATGCAAGAAATAGGCAAGATTTGGATGAATGGTAAGTTGGTTCCTTTCAAAAATGCCAAGGTTCATGTTTTGACACATGCGTTACACTATTCAACATCAGTATTTGAAGGAATTAGATGTTATGATACACCTGAAGGATCGGCAATTTTTCGATTACCAGAACATGTAGAGAGATTTTTTAATTCAGCAAAAATGTATTCAATGAAAATGCCCTATTCAAAAAAGAAAATTAGTGATGCAATAATTAAAACTGTTAAAGATAGTAGACTCAAACAATGTTACATTAGACCATTAGCGTATTATGGATATGGAACCATGGGATTAACTCCAACAAATAACAAGGTCGATATTTCAATCTCATGTTGGGAATGGAAAATGGGCGAATCTAAAGCTGGTAAATTTTCCGGAGCTAAATGTAAAATTTCAAAATGGATTAGAATTGATTCAAAATCACAACCAATGCAAGCAAAATCTGCAGCTAATTATTCAAATGCGGCATTAGCCAGAATGGAGGCAATAAATGCTGAATATGATGAGGCAATAATGCTGAATAACAAAGGTCATGTTGCAGAAGGAAGTGCAGAAAATATTTTTGTAGTTAAAAATGGAAAGATAACCACTCCATCATTAGATTCAGACATACTAAATGGGATAACAAGAGATTCTGCAATTAAACTTCTTAAATCAAAAAAAATTAAAGTTACTGAAAAAAATCTTAAAATTAGTGAACTTCTTAGTGCTGATGAGATTTTTATGACAGGTACTGCAGCTGAAGTGAAATCTGTTACTCGTGTAGATAAAACAAAGATTGGAAACGGAAAGATTGGAGATGTTACAAAAGAATTACAAGAAATATTCATGGATACAGTTATGGGCAAAAATAAAAAATTTCGTTCATGGTTGAGATTCATCTAAAATTAGATATATCCTAAAAATTTAGAAAGTTCATGGAAGATTGTTCGGTTTCAGATGAGATTTCTGAAATTTGCTGGTTTTGCAAAAGAGGAAGACATGAGGAATGTATGAAAGAAATTCCAATCAATGCAAAAACAGAAGGACCACACGAATGTACCTTTGATACAAAGTTTATTGTATGTAAATGTGAACATAAGGAGGAAGATTAGATTGGACTATGATGATGAGTTTTGGAACAAATATGCAGATGAAAATGAATCACGAGATAATGAAGAGTTTACAAAATTTTTAACAAATCTTGTAAGATCGTTACATTGTACTAGTGTTTTAGAGATTGGATGTGGGACAGGAATTGATTTAAGAAAATTTGATGACTCGTTTGAGATACATGGGATTGATTTAAACGAGCATGCATTAAAATTAGCTAAGGGAAATATCCCTAAAGCTAAATTTTACAAAGAGAGTATTACAAAATTACCTTTTGAAGATTCTTCTGTTGATTTTGTATTTACACATAAGTTACTAAATTATCTAGATGATGAAACAGTAGATAATGGTGTCAGTGAAATGTTTAGAGTAGCAAAAAGGTATATTTTGAATTGTGAATTATTTGGGGAAACAGAAGAGAAAATTGATGATGAAATGAGGTTTAGAAATATGCTCAAAAGATGGTTAAATTACAAAGTGAGAGTTGTAAGTAATGTCAATATGCATGAAGATATAGAACCTGAACAAGTTAGATTCACATTATTGCGAAAGTTATAATTAAAATTTACTAGTTTTTTTCATCAAATCAAGTTGTTCATCTAATGAAAAAATTTTTGTGGTAATAATTGATTTAAGTTTCTTTAGATCTAGATTTACTTCTAAAGGTCGTTTAATTTTTTGATTTAATTCAGCAGTTGAGATTTTTTTTATTAATTTTCTGTTAAGTAAAAAAACTTCAGCAATTTTTATAGCAAAATTATATCTATCAATATAAGTTAATCCAGTTACATGGAAAATTCCTTTTTGATTTTTTTGTATTAATTCAAAAATTATTTCAGATAAATTACTAGTAATTGTTGGAGAACCATATTGATCAAATGGTACAGAAAATACTTCATTATTTTTTAATGAATTAATGACTTGCATAATAAAACTAGATGAGTTTTTTTCTACATCATTTACCCAAGCAGTTCTAATTATCAAATATTCATTTATTGATAAAATTAATTTTTCAGATTCAAGTTTAGTTTGACCATAATAATTTAGAGGATTTGTCTGATCTAATTCATCATACGGGTTATTTTTTCCATCAAAGACATAATCAGTTGAAATGTATACAATTTTAGATCCAATATCCTTACAACATTCAAGAAGATTTTTTGTTCCAATAACATTAATTTTCCAAGCTAATTTCTTATTTTCTTCACATTTTATTGGATAAACCATTCCTGCAGCATGTATTACAATTTCGGGTTTTATTTTATTAATTAAATTTTTAACAGATTCAATATCAGTTATGTCAAGTTTTTCTAATTCACTAAGTGGATGGTTACAATATGTACCAAAAACATTAAAAAATAATTTATTTATATCATTATCAAAAATCTTATAGATTTCTTTTCCTATTCTTCCAGATGCACCAATAATTAAAACTCTAGTTTTATCATTCAAAGTACTTTTTCTCCATCACAAGCCATAAAAAAAGTTCTACATTTTATTTATTATGATTAGATGTCCTTGCAATTTCAATTAATTTTTCAACTCTTAATCCATCTTGAAAATTAGGTTTTGCTGGAATTCCAGTATTACACCAATTAATGAATTTATTAGTTAAATTCGCAACAAATTTTATTCGAGGATCTTCATTTACATCATTTAAAAAATTTAGTTTTTGTACATATAGAATTTTTTGTATTTCATTGTTCTGTTGTAATTTTAATTTAAAATTATCTAGAAAATCATGACTAATATTTTCTAGTATTAATTCTCCATTACTTCCAAGAAATTTTATAATGTGTTGTTGGTTTTTACTATCAGAAATATCTACATGAATATTTCCATTACATCCATTTTCAAATAGTAATTTCATATCAATTGTGGTATCTCCATGATTAAGACTTATTTTTGATGAAGAAAGTGAACAATCAATATTTTTTATTTTTCCAAGGAAATATTCTAAATAATAAAAAGAGTGTGAAAAAACTAACGATAGAGCACCTCCACCTTTTTCTATATTTGTTTTCCAAGATTTAATACCATTAGCTAGATCGTGACTCAAAAATGTCCAGTTAAGTTCCACAGATAAAATTTTTCCAATTTTCTCAGTTTCAATAATATTTTTTGCTTCTATCCATTCAGGAATTTCGGTGAATTCAAAATCAATCATGTTTGGCAAATTGAATTTCTTTGCCAATTCATACAATTCAAGACTAGTGTGATAGTTTGTAGTCAGAGGTTTTTCTGCAAACACAGCAATTTTATTTTCTAATGCAAATTTAATTATTTCAAACTGATATTTTGGAATTACAGCGACTGCTATAGCATCGGGTTTTTCTTTGTGAATCATTTCTTTCCAATCAATATACTGTTTTACATTAAATTTTTTACAAAAATTTGACATTCTTTCAGAATTTTTTCCACAAATACTAACTACTTCACATTCACTGGCATTACTAAATGCAGGAAGGAGACAGTACATTCCAAATCCAGACCCAATAATTGCAACTTTTGGATTCATTTAATTTTCCAAAAGTGTCATATCAGGAAGAGGTATAATAAAATTTGATTTTAGTCCTCTTTCTTTTAATTGATCCATTATTGGTTGTGCATAATGCCAAGCTAAAAGTACAACATAATCTGGTTGTTCTTTAATCAATATTTCATTATTTACAATTGGTATATGTTTACCAGGTAAAAATTTATCAAGTTTTAAAGAAGTTGATTGTTCCGCAATATACGGTAATAATTCTGAATCAACACCATAATAATTTAATAAGGTTACACTACGTCCAGGACATGAATTTCCAACAATAGTTTTTCCTTCAGATTTTATCTTTAAAATAAAATTCATAAAATCATTTTTTGCTTGTTTTACTCTATCGGTAAATTTTTGATAAGTTTCAATTTGATATAGACCAAATTCTTCTTCAAGTTTTAATAATAATTCAACTCTTTCAGAAACATTTCGATTTTTACCTTTTGTTACGTGAACTCTTATATTTCCACCATATCTAGTTCCACGTTCCACATCTGTAACAGTGAAATTATAATAACTAAATAATTTGATTAATGATTTCAAAGAATAAGTTCGTAAATGTTCATGATATATTGTATCAAATTGCCCCCCTTGTATTACATCAAGCAAATAATGATTTTCAAATACAAAAACACCATCAGGTTTTAGAAGTAGTTCAATTCCAGATATAACTTCTCCAATAGTTGACATATGTGCAAACATGTTTGTAGCCAATATCAAAGATGCTTCACCTGCTGTTGTTTTAATATTAGTAGCTACATCAACTGTAAAAAATTTTTGAATTGTTTTAATATTATTTTTATTAGCAATTTGAGAAATATTTGTTGGTTCAACACCAATGACTCTAATTGTATTATTCTTAAATCCTGTTAGTAATGTACCATCATTAGATCCAAGGTCAACAACTAAATCATCTTGACTAAGATTATATTTTTTAATTAATGAATCACTCATGTTTTTCAAATATTCAACTAATTCTTTTGTAATTCCAGTCCTATATGGATAGTCTGGATGGTAAACTTCATTTCCATCAACGCAATAATCAAGTTGTGCAAGAGAACATTCTTCACACCACATCATTCTAAGAGGATAAGTTTTTTCAGGGTTGTTTAGCATTTCCTTAGTTAATAATGAATCACATAATGGCTGATGACCTAAATCGATAATTAGATTAAGTTTTTTTGAATCACAAATTTGACAATTGTTTAAATGGCCATTTTTTATCATATGATGAGCAGGATACACAAAATTCATAATTTTAGTCAGGATATAAAAAATACTATTAGATTATAAGAAATAGAATTTATTGCTGATTAAGAAACCTAGATGATGAAGGAAAATTTGGAAGATGTATTTTCAGAAGATATCAAGAATATTGCCGAAGAATTAAAAGAATTTTATAATGAGATAGAAGGGAAAACGATTCTAATTGCAGGGGGTAAAGGTTTTCTTGGGACATATTTTACAAATGTACTAAGTGAAATTAACGAAGTATTAGCAAAACCAATCAAAATTATTGTTTTAGATAGCTTAATCACAGCAAAAGATAAGGAAAATTCAAACGATTCTAATGTTGATTTTTTAGAGCAAGATATTTCAAAAAAAATTGAGATGAAGGATAATGTTGATTATATTATACATGCTGCAAGTATTGCATCACCACCCACATATAGAAAATTTCCAATTAAAACTGTAGATGTAAATTATCAAGGTACAAGGAATTTATTGGAAATAGCAAAAAATAAAAAAATTAAAAGTATGTTACTTCTTAGCAGTAGTGAGATTTATGGTGATCCAGATATATTTCCAACACCAGAATCATATGTAGGAAAAGTTTCATGCATAGGACCTCGTGCTTGCTATGATGAATCAAAAAGATTGGCAGAAACAATTTCAATTTTGTATTATCAGCAATATAATATTCCTATTAAAATTGCAAGACCATTTAATGTCTATGGGCCATACCTCAATCTTAATGATGGAAGAATAATTCCTGATTTTATGAATAATGCAATAAATAAATCAGAGATTATTATTCATAGTGATGGTAGCCCAACAAGAAGTTTCTGCTATGTAAGTGATGCAATAAGTGCATTTTTCAAATTATTATTTTCAAAACATGATGGAATTATTTGTAATGTAGGAAATGACGAAGAAGTTAATGTAAAAAAGGTTGCAAGTATGATCCAGAATATTATAGAAGGGCCAATATCAATAAAGATGATTAAAAGTGAAGACCTAAATTATACTAAAGATAATCCTCAAAGAAGATGTCCAGATCTTTCTCTAATTAAAAAATCTATAAATTATGAACCAAAAATAAATTTAGAGAAAGGATTAAAACGAATTTACATGTGGTATAGGAAAAATTAAGTTGAAAATTGGAATTGTTGGTGCAGGGTATGTAGGATTAACAACTGGTATTTGTTTAGCATCACTAGGACATAAAATATTCATTTACGATTTAGATGAAGAAAAATTACAAAAAATTAAAGATAAAAAATTACCATTTTTTGAACGAGGATTAGAAGAGATTTTAGAGAAAGTAATATCATCAGATAAACTAGTACCAGAAAATAATTTGAATAATCTTATAAAAGAGACTGATGGTTGTTTTGTTTGTGTAGGAACACCTACAAAGAATAATTCCATAGATCTAAGTCAAATAACTAATTCAGTTAATTCAATAACAGAATTAATCAAAGATAATAATAAAATAAATTATAAAATAATTATTAGAAGCACAATAATTCCAAACACATCAAAAAATAAAATTTTACCAATACTAGAACAAGAATTATCTCAATTAAAATTTGGATTAGCAGTAGTTCCTGAATTTTTGCGTGAGGGTAATGCATTAGATGATTTTATGAATCCAGATAAAATTGTAATTGGCAGTTTAGATAAGGATACAACTGATTTTGTAAAAAATATTTTTGTGCATTTTAAGAATAAATGTGAATTTATTGAGACAAATTTAGAATCATCAGAATTAATAAAATATACAAATAATGCATTTTTTTCAATGCTAATCTCATTTTCTAATGAAATTGCAAATGTTTCAGAAAAAATTCCTGGTGTTGATGCCTATAAGATTATGAATGCACTAATTTCTGATAAAAGAATTACAACTAAAATTAATAATGAAAATATTATCCCAAGTTTAGAATCATATCTAAAACCTGGATGTGGTTTTGGAGGTAGTTGTTTTCCTAAAGATGTTCAAGCATTATTAGATTATGCGAATAAAAATAATATCAGTACACCACTTTTACAAGCGGTTTTAGATATTAATGCAGAACGACCTAATAAGATGATTTTATTGGCAGAATCAATCTTAAAGACATTGAAAAATAAAAAAATTTCAATTTTAGGTTTAACTTTTAAACCAGAAACAGATGATTTACGTTCATCTCCAGCATTAGATGCCATAAAAATATTATTAGAAAAAAATGCAAATGTTTTTGCTTTTGATCCTATTTTCAAATTAAATCCAGACATAATTAAGATTCCAGAAAAATGTAATATTTGTTCTAACATAGAAGATGCATTGAAAAATTCAGACATAGCTTTAGTTTTTACAAAATGGGAAGAATTCAAATCTTTGGATTCAAATTTTTTGAAACAATTAATGAGAAATCCGATTATAATCGATGGTAGAGGATTTTTAGAAAAGGATAAGTTTGATGATGGTTGCTATTTTAAAATTGGATATTCAGAATAATAAAAAATAAGTTATTTCCAAATTTTCCATTGTGCTTTATTAGTTGTCCATAAATCTTCTAAATAATTTTTGTCCCTTAACGTGTCCATAGGATACCAAAACCCATTATGTTTGAAAGCAGTTAATTTTTTTTCTGATGCTAAAGTTTCTAAAGGTTTTCTCTCCAATATTGTTGAATCACCATCTCTAAGATAATCAAAGATTTGTGGTTCAAAAACAAAGAAACCGCCATTAATCCAAGAAGATTCACCTCTATGTTTTTCATGAAATTCAGTAACATATTCTCCAGAAATATCTAAAACACCAAATCTTTCAGGTGGATGAATTGCAGTTAATGTTGCAATTGATTCTTTGGATTTATGAAATGAAATTAAATCATTGATGTTAACATTACTCACTCCATCACCGTAAGTTAAACAAAAAGTGTCATCAATTATATTTTCTATTCTTTTGATTCTACCGCCAGTCATTGTATCTAATCCAGTATCAACTAATTTAATATTCCAAGATTCAGAATCAAATGATTCAAAGTATTTTTTGATAATTTCTGCTTTATATCCAGAGCATATTACAAAATCATTAATTCCATACGAAGAATAAATTTTCATTATATGCCAAATAATTGGCATGCCACCTATCTCAATCATAGGTTTTGGTTTCAAGTGAGATTCTTCAGAGATTCTTGTTCCATAGCCACCAGCTAATATCACTGCTTTCATCCGTTTATTGATGAATTGAGTAATAAATAATTTATTCTAATGAATTTTCAATGAATTATGAAAAAGTTTTTCTTTAGTTTATCAGTCATGTTTATGGTTTTATTTATTATCAATATTTCATGGGTTATAGTGAATATCTACATGTTTGTGATTCATGGTATAGAATCGGTAGTTACAGGTCAGACATTAATTGAAAATATCTACTATTCAATTTATCTAAGATGGATTTTACTTCTAGATCTAATTTGGATTATAGCATGGTTTGGATATATTATTCAACGTAAAAGTTACAAAACTAGCTTAGATTTACATTATTTACAATATGAAAAAATTGAAGATCCAAAAATTTGTATAATTATTCCCACATTTAACGAGGAATTATCAATTGGAAATGTGGTTAGAGATTTTGTTAATCAAAAATTTGTAAAACATGTAATTGTTGTCGATAACAATAGTAGCGATAAAACAGTAGAAATTGCTAGAGAATGTAATGCAACCGTTATAACAAAAAAGGAGAATAAAGGATATTCTCATTCTCTCATATTAGGATTGAAAGAAGCATTGAAAACAGATGCTAACATAATAGGTGCCGTTGAAGCAGATGGAACATTCAATGCATATGATCTTGAGAAGATGATACCATACTTGAATAATTGTGATATGGTCATAGGAACTAGGCAAAATCAAGTGATTACAGAGAAAGGTAATCAAAATAGTGGTTATTTTGTTTGGGCGAATTTTATTCTTGCAAAATTAATTCAGATAAAATATGTAAGTTTAGAACACATGGGCATTGTGAATTTAACGGATGTGGGATGTGTGTATAGAATTATGAAGAGAGATTCATTGGAGAAAATTGTTAACAAGCTTACACATGATGGAACTGATAAACCAATAGGAGGGGTTGGGATCGGATTATATTTTACAATGCTATGTATTGAAAATGATCAGAAAATTATTGAAGTGCCAGTAACTTTTATGAAACGAGTTGGAAAATCAAAAATTTCAGGTCTTAGTACAGGTAGTGCTATAAAAACAGGATTAAAATTTCTCAACATTATTCTTACAAAATAATTATTCAGGATTTTTACACAATGTGAATTTATCTGTAAGACCAAATTTTTTCATATCTTTAATCCCAATTATTGATACATCATGACATCCATAATCGATGTAACCTGACATTATGAATATTCTCCAAGTTGAATTTACTTCAGAATTAGTTTGTATATCTGAAATTTGAAAAGTATTTGATTCAAAAATAGTTGTTTTACTTAGTGGTTCATCATTCATAATTAGATAAAGACTGTCTAGCTGTTGCAGTTGAGGATCTAACATCCAACCTTCTACTAGTAAATATGGCAAATTAAGTTCATACTCAAAATTCTGTGTGAATTCAGAGTGATTAACTTGCATTATAGCACCATTATTTGATAAAAAATTTTCGTTAGATATTAAAAAGTATTCATTCATAGCAAACTTATTTTTATCATTAAAATTTTTTTCAGAAAATATACTCAATTTTTCTTCAATCCAAAAATTTATCATTTCATAATATTTTTGATAGTATTGATCTGATACTTTGCCAGAGATTTTGTCAATACAAGAGGGATGTGGAGATAGTGAATAACAATTAATGTAATTTATTTTTTCATTCATATAGTATTCTCCTCTTTCCCAGCCAGAATAATAGGATGGAAGTAATAATAGCATTTGAATAATTATAATTGAGATTAGAACTGATGTCAAAATTCTTCTTTTTGGTTTTTTTCTAGTATTGATTAGAATTTTTGAGATTAAGATCAATAAACCTATTTGAAATAATTGTGATATTGTGATGTAATATGGTTCATTACCAATATGATCTTCCAGATGTATTCGTCCTACCGCAGTTACAATAGCACCAACAACCGCAATAAAAATAAATGTAAACCATGGCAAAACATTTCTAAGATTTTTCTCTATTTTTACAAAATAGTATAAACAATATGCAGATAAAAATAAGGAAAGACTACCAACTATAACCATCAAGAAATCATATTTTAGTCTGAAAGGGGTTGAGAGAAATGTTGCGATAAATGCATAACCTTCATATGAAATTAATAGTTCAGGGTGGAGTTCATTTTCACCATTAGGAATTATCGATATATAAAATATCCCAAATATTATCATGGAAAATATCCAGAAAATGAACCACTTCTTTTTTTGATTAATTATTAATCCAGGAATCCATCCAATGATTCCAATAACAGTGGATAAAGTACTAAATATTGCAAGAGATATGCTAAAACTAATATTTTTGGGATTAGTTTTTTTATTTAGAAAATATATTATCGCAGTAATGGATAATGTTGGTAATTGCCAAGCTAGCATAGCAGGTATAAAATAATTGCTAGATGCTAAAGGACAATACAAGAATGCAGAAATTGGTATTAATGTCCATAATAGTTTCTTATCAGTTTGTTTTAAAATTAGATACATCATAAAAATTGTAATTGAAATAACGACCCATTGCAGATAAAATAGATTATTTACGTCAAATGAATTAAAATATAGATTAACGAAAGATATGAGTCTTGGGAAGACAAAGAAATGTCCAGAAACAGGATCAAGAAGATTAATCTGGCCTAGTTTTAGAAAATCATAGGTAAAAAAAACTATGTCAGGAACATCGCTACTATATGGGAAATTAACTTTAAAGAATGAAATGAATGCAAGGTATTGTATTGAAAATAAACTTACTATGACAGAAATTATTATATTGATTTTTTTGTATGACGTATGATTATAAAGTTCATTTTTTTGTTTTTCCAATATCTTATTTTCGTTCAGATGAATAATAGCATTGTGAAGAATTTTTCTGTGAGATTGATTGCGATAAATTGTTGGTCAATTATAATTTCAAATGAAGCGGGTCTAGTGGGATTCGAACCCACGACAGCCGGATTAAGAGTCCGGTGCGCTACCTGGCTGCGCTATAGACCCACACAAAGAAATGAAAAAATGATGTTATTATTTAAACTTGGGATATAGGGTTAGTTTTTAATTTCTGGTTCTTGTTCATATTTTTCAAGAATTGCAGTAAGTACAGTTGAAACTGGAACATTGTTCATCTTTTTCTTTTCTGCAAGAAGTTTTTGATATGCATCTAGTGTGATATAAACTGGAATTGAACCATTTCCTTCTAAGAGTCCTCTTACTTTGTACAATGCAGTTTCAAGTCCATTTTCAGCAGATTTTGAGAATTTTACTTTGTCTAAGATTCCTCCTAGTGGACCTAATGGCATTTCATAACTAACAGTCATGGTAACGTTTGTAAGATTATCAGAGAGTTCTTTGAATTCGGTGGTGATTTCCCAACTTTTGAATTTACCTTTAATTTGTTTTGCAGATATTTTTTCACCTCTAACAAATTCAGTTGTCTCACAATCCCATTCGAGTCTTTTTCCGCTAAAATCACCAATTACTCGAAACGTAGTTCCTACACCCATTCCTGCCTTAATATCCATAGGAATAACGGTCATTCCTACTCCTTTTTCAGACATTTGATCAGAAACATGTTCTGGTCTTGCAAAATAAGTAAATACTGTATCTACGGGTGCCTTTATGTCGATTGATTTCTTAACTACAGTCAACGATTGTGACTTTTTCCAGAGAGGATTTAAAGCTTTACACGATTTTCAATCCTATTTTTGATTTATAATATATTGATCGGAGAAGGAACAAATTTGTTGAAAAATAAATTTGGTATGTTTTTGATATTACCTTTACTTTTTGTGTCAATCACAGCAACAACAAATGCATATGGACATTCACTGTTTAATTCTTCAGAACAAACATTGGGTGAATATAGAGTTCAGATCGCAACACTGCCAGAGTTTCCACAGATTGGGGAACAATCAGATATTTTGATTAGGGTTACAGATAATCAGCTTGAAGAAGTTGATCGTTTTACTATGGGCGCGAGAATATTTTACAATGATGAACAAATAATCACATGGAGACCAGAGTCATATGACGATGGCCATATGCAAAAAAACTTTATTTTTGAAGAAGCAGGAAATCATATTTTTCGAATAGATTTGTATGATGCAGGAAAAGATGGAGGAGTTTTGACATATACTTTCAACATTAGTACACAGTCCCCATTTGGCTATATTTTCATAGGTGCAATTGCCGCAGGAGGTATAATTTTTGCAGGAGTTATGGGGATTGTGCTTGTTTCAAGATTATTAAAAAAGAGATCTAGGCTTTAGATTCAATAATTTGTTTTCCAATTTTAAATGCAAATAATACAGTAAGTAGAGTCATTGCAAATAATAGAATACCAATACCTAGATGAATTGCAACCAATACTGCATGTAATTGAGTATCTATAACAAGAGCTCCTAATGTAATTTGAGTAACAACCAATACACTTGCAAAGGCACTAGTGAACTTTATTTTTTTACCTGCAGATTTGTTAATCCATGCAGTAATGGTAGTAGCTAAAATTAAAACACCAGTTGTTGCTGCAACTGTTCTATGAATCCATTCAATAAAGTACTCATCATTAGGCATTACTCCATTTGGACACAGCGGCCATTCAGGACATGTTAGACCTAATCCAGCTGCAGAAATGTATCCACCAATAAACATTAGTGAGTATAAGATTACAAGAGACGCTAAAGCCAGGAATTTTAAGATCAAATTACTCTACAATGAATGAACCTTGCATACCTTGTAATGCATGTCCAGGAACTGTACAGATGTAGTAATATGTACCAGGTGCGCCAGCCAAGAATGTTACTGAACCAGATTCACCAGGTTTTAGAGGGTTTGTTGCTGCAGCAATTGCAGAATCAAAAATAACACTGTTAAAGTCATCTGGGTTTGAGACAACACCAAATGCATGGAATGATTTTCCTGCATTAACAGTTGTTATTGTTACTTCATCACCAGAGTTAACTCGGACTTCAGGATTACTACCTTCTTCTCCAGGTAATGCATTAAATGCTAGAGTTCTAAAGTCACTACTCTCTACAAAGTCAAATGTAATGTCATGAGATATACCAGTTGGTGGTGCTGCAGCTGCAGGAGCTCCTGCACCAGAGACAATAATTTCTCCAACCATTCCTTGCATTCTATGTCCAGGAACTGTACAGATGTAGTAATATGTACCAGGTTCAGATGGAATGAATTC